>Ga0118677_10004837_pt1 | contig 24122 bp, 19 predicted proteins | sample AliMusrvi5mmetaG_FD_86154 | JGI IMG/M metagenome (GOLD analysis project Ga0118677, IMG submission 86154)
CGCCATAGCCGCCCGCCCCAACCACTTTGACTTTAATCATGATCTGCTTCTCTCCTAACCGTATCATCGCCTGGCAATCCGAATAGTGACAACCGGTAAATATGCCCCCAGCAGACTACGGTGTCAAGGCGGGTATTTTCGCCCGCCTTTCCCTCCGTCTTTTCCGCACTTCGGATTCAGTCCTGGATTTTCGGGCGTCTTCTTTGCGCAATACATAAAACCGGCAGGTCGCCCGATCGCACTCGCTCATGTCCAGATAAAAGTCGAAGCCCAATGGCTCCAGAACCCGGCGGTACAGCACATCGCAATGACCGCAATAATCCGGATACGCCTTGAAATGCTTCAACTTGAGCAGGCGACCTTTGGAAGGGCACCGCCGCAGAGTTCCCTTAAAAATCCCCTTTTTTGTGTCGAGCTCCATCTTGAAATCTGCCGCTTCCTCGCTGAGCGTCCGCGACCAATAGGTCCAGCAACCCTGGAGGCCCTCTTTCTTGACGGTCTCCTGAAGGTTCCCTAGAAAATTATCGGATAGATAATGCCAGAAGCCGATGACGGCCTCCTTGCCGTCCCGCTTTTCCAAATACCGAAATAATTCACTGTAGGCGGGAATGAATTCGGTGCAGGATATCATCGGGGCCTCCTGAAAAAGCGTTGCACACTACGCCCGGTCTCCAAGTCATACTCCGTTAGTTCAGCCTGGAAGGGCGTTCCTTCGCACAGGGTTTCGTTCACCGTCCGGGTGGTTTCATGAAATAAACGGGCCACCGGATAGCCATGGCTCTTCATATGCGTGATCGCCGGGCAGGCCGATACGGAAATCACCAATTCGTCGCGGGTCAGGTGCACGCGAAACCGGGCCCGTTCACGGGTATACATCGTCTCGAAATGAGCCTTGAGCGCGGCCAGGCCCCGTTGCCGGATTGCGCGTTTCAACGGCGCATAATATTTTCGAGTGAACTCCCGCAGGTAATCCCGCACGGCTTCCTCGCCGTAATGGGTGTGCAGGTATTCGATCCCCGCGCTCAAGGCACCGTGAAAATCCTTGTGCAAGTATTCATTATCCGAAGCCTTGCGGCTCATTACGTGCGACGGCATTTATACCTCCTTACTCGGATCCCCGCGGCCACCGGCCGCAGCTACAACCGATCCCCTTCCCACTCCCCCTGTGGGGGCGGTCGCTGACCGCCCTCCCCTCCCCGCTAGGTTCCCCGCGGCCACCGGCCGAAGTCAGGTCGATTTCCAGGGCATCAAGAGCACCCGGTCTTGTTTCAACATCGCGTCGATGGCGCGCCGACAGGCGGACGTCAGGGGATAGTGCAAAAGCGCCGTTGAAGTCTTGAACAGGCCCATCCGGACCAGTAAATATTTTTCGCCGGCCAGCCAGCAGGTGATTTTTTTGCCGCCGTAAACCTTCCACATCAGTTGGTTCATCCGGTCCTGCATCCACTGGGCACCCTCGTGATCGACCTGGCGGGCCGCCTCGAAAATCAAATGGGCCATGTACCCGTTGAATACCGCCCCGCCCAACAGCAACCCGTCATACCCTGCCTTCAGGTATCCGGCGCAATCGAATTCATTCCCCGTCAACAGGACCAATCCTGGCCGCCGGGCGCGGACGCCGATGGCCATATCGCGTCGGACCGGGTCACCGGAACTGTCTTTGATCATCACCACCTTCGATTCGCCATAGATGGCCTTTAGCACCGGAAGGGGCACCTTCACGGAACTGGAGTCGCCCCGGTCATAGATCCCGACTGGAAGCGGACTTTGCCGAATGGCTTCCTGATAGAGCGCCAGGACATGGTCCGGCGTCGCATTGATCAGGAAAAACGGAGGTGCGATGATAGCCAGGTCGGCTCCATCCGCTTTCACCCATGTCATATTGTCCAGGATTCGTCCGGCGGAATTATCGCTGACCTGGACGGAGATCACCAGCCGGCCCCGTCCCGCATCCACCACGGCCCGCACCAGATCCCGTCGCTGTCCATCGGTCATCCAGGGACCTTCCCCATTCGTCCCGAGCAAAAACAAACCCTTCACTCCCAGGCGGCAATGGTGCTCCACCATCCGCTTCACAGATCCGACATCCACTCGACCGTTATTCAGGAAAGGCGTGGGCGCCGCCGACCATACCCCGATTAAACTTTTGCGGTCTATTTTTTTCATATTTTTACTCCCGTCCAAATTTGCGTCGAAATTCCTGGAACGACATAAAAATCAGGGTTGGTCGACCGTGTGGACAAGTATACGGCATTTCGGCTGTGGCTAGATCGACCACCAGTTGCTCGATCTCGGCCACGGTCAAGCGATCCTGAGCCTTCACCGCCGCCTTGCAAGCCGCCTGCGCAATCGCTTCCGCCCGAGCATTTTCACGCCCCGCCCTATCTCCCGCTGACTCCAACAACGAGGCCATATCCGCCAAAAACGTCCGCACGGATAATCCCACCAAGCCACCGGGTAACGCGTCCACCAGGAACGCATCTCCGCCGAATTCGGCAATGCCAAATCCCATTTTTTTCAGCAAGTCCACATTGTCCCGGACCGTCTGGGCATCCCGGGGTGGCAAGTCGACGGTTTCCGGCAAAAGGAGGGACTGGGAGGCCAGATCTCCTTTGAGAAATCGGCGCATAAACTTTTCAAACAAAACCCGTTCATGAGCCGCATGGGGATCCATAACGACCAAGCCGTCCTCGGTTTCCAACAGCACATATAAGCCGCCCACCTGCCCGACGATCCGGCACCAACTCCACGGTGTGGACGCACTCCCCTTCCCGGCCTCCGAGGCAGAGTCTACTGTTGGCGCACCTTCTGAATTGGTCACTGCGCCCGTGTCTGTAACCGGTGGCGTTATGCCCGGGGCGGACATGCGCGGATAGCGAAACACTCCGGCCGTCGGTAAATTTTCAATATGAAGCTGCCGTTCCGGTTCGGCCCGGATTACCGGGGGCGTCTGGAACATGGAAAACGGTTGTGCCGGGTCCCCCGCGCTCCGTACCCCGCCCGCCAGCGCCGCCCGCAAAGCGGCCATCACCCCATCCCTTATCTCGCCCGCATGCCGGAACCGAACTTCCTTCTTGGTGGGGTGCACATTCACATCCACCGCACCCGGATCCAACGTCAGAAAGAGAAACAAGCTGGGATAACGCCCCGACGACAGCAAGGTCTGAACCGATTCCCGAATGGCCCGGTGAATTAATGGGGCTCCGGCCGGACGGCCGTTGACAAAAACAAACTGTTCACTGCTGTCCGCGCGGGCCAGGTTTGGGGTCCCGACATATCCCTCGATGGTTAGTTCGCCTCCGGTCCAGTGGATGGGCTTTAAATCATTCAGATAGGGCACGCCAAAGAGTTCGCGAATCCGGTCTTCCAACTTGGATCCACCCGGCAAGCGCCAGACTTCCCGGTTATCGACCACCAACCGCAGGGCGGTTTCGGGGTGGGCCAGGGCATGGACCAGGAACACCTGCCGAATATGGGACAGTTCCGTGGCAGGTGATCGCAAAAATTTGCGGCGGGCCGGCACATTGAAAAATAAATCGCGGATCTCGATGGTTGTTCCCGGTGGACACCCACAATCGCGGACATCCTGCAGCTTGCCACCTGCCATCAGGATTTCGGTCCCTCCAGGTGTTTCCCGGACGCCCGTTTGCATCCGGAATCGGCTGACCGATCCGATTGCCGCCAACGCCTCACCCCTAAAGCCCAACGTGGCGATGTGTTCGATATCCCCCACATCACGAATCTTGCTGGTTGCATGTCGCTCCAAGGCCATCAAGGCATTGTCACGATCCATCCCCCACCCATCATCGGTGATCGAAATCAGCCGCATTCCCCCGGCCACCACCTGAACTTCGATTGACTCCGCTCCGGCATCCTGTGAATTTTCGATCAACTCCTTTACAACCGAGGCCGGTCGCTCCACCACTTCGCCGGCGGCGATCTTGTTGGCGACTTCGGGCGGCAATAGTCGGATCTGGGGTATCAGGGTCATGGTCCCTTTATAAAAAAATGCGCCCGGATTTTACATCCGGGCGCAGGACAAGGAAATAAAAATAACAGCGGTGGGAAACCGCAATTACAGGACACGGACCGAGATTTCGTCGGCTTTCATGGCATCGGCTCCACCGCCGACCTCATCTTCGACATGCTTGTAACTCGGTAAATAGCGGTAGTAGACCTGCAACATCAGAGCGCACAACGTTGTGGTGTAGACATGTGACCCAGGATCATGATCGCCACCCTCCCAGTGCCCATCATCCATCTGGCTTTTCTCGAGTTCGTGGGAAAACTGCTTGTTCCAGCTATTCCAGGTCGAACCGCCTTCCTGAAATTTCGCCTGGGTCAGATAATACCATCCATAGACCGGAGCCGTGCCCTTGGCCGCCGTGCCTTTGGCGTCTTTTTCAGGCCACTTGCATGTCTGGGGTTCCAAAAACTTCAACCCATTGCGAACCTGCTTGGCTTTTGCCTGTCCCAGCAACTGCATGCACAAAGTTCCCACCGAGGTCATGGTCCAAGACACCCCCGCACCTCCAGGTTTGTCATATGATCCGCAGTAACCCCAGCCCCCGGCTTCACCCGAGTTGGCATAGGATATGTCCTTCATCAAAGAAATCGCGCGTTTGATCGCGGGTTCCAATTCCGGATTGCTCGCCCCGGCCATTCGGCCCGCCTTGAGCGCCTGGAATTGCCAACCACAACAGGACATATCCCAGTCGGGCGCATTGTAAACATAATGATACCCGCCTTTTTCATGCTGCCCTTTAATGATATATCCAATCCCCTTTTCCATTGCCTCCCGGATCGCCATGATCTTGGTCATGGCATAAGCTTCGCTCATCGCATAGCAGGCAATCCCGTTTTCATAAGTACTCCCCGACCAAGATCCTGTGCTTCCTTGTTTTGAGAGCAGGTATTTGATCGCTTTTTCAACCGTCGGCCCGTACTCCGTCGAAGCCGGGGTCTCCCCATGCGCCAGGAAAGTCAAAAGAGCCAACCCGGTCATGGCGATCGGCGGCGACACCCACGACCCATCCGGCTTCTGCTGTTCCTTCAACCACTTCAAGGCTTTCACCACGGAGGCTTCGGACACCGCACTGCCCCCATAGGCAGCCAACGCCGCTTTTTGTCCGCCTTTGGTCCGGTTCCCATACAAATTCTTCATCACCAAAGGACTCTTCGTCGCAGTTGGTGCAAACACCACCATGGGCGTATCCAGATCCCCGCCTACCCCATTCCCTTCACCGGGTGAATCCGATGGTGCGGTATAGTCCGTCGGCGGACCCATCACCGTCGTATCCACGGTTACGTCCTGCTCGACTTCCTTCACTTCCGGCTTGAATTCCTCGATTTTGACGTCTTCCAGCTTAACCGTATCCGCTTGAACCACAGTCACTTCCGTCTGGACCACTTCAACGATCTTTTCACTTACCGTAAACACGACCGCCCCGAGAGCCATCATTCCCCCCATGATGATCGCGGTCGATCCTGGTCCGCACAAGCGAAACAGTTCGAATTTGGCGTTTTTGAATTCCAATGAATCCTTCGCCGCCCTTAATCCCTTAACAATGGTTCGAATTCGTTCTTTAAACGATTGCTCTTTAAATAGGTCTGTAAGATTCTCACTCATGGCCATTCTCCCACTAGCGTTTTCTCAACATCTCATATTACAAAAAAAGGGGGTTACATTACAACTCGAATAAAAAAAACAGCATAATATTTACACCCTTATCATCGGCAAACTGTAGCATCTGGACGCCCCACCCCTGTTGTTCATCCATTCATTCACCGCGTTTCCGGGGCGGGCTTGACTTCGCCGGTCTTGGGGTGCAAACGGATATATTCCGTCATAAACTGCATGTCCGGACCCGAATCAGCAATATCGTCTGCTGTCCCGATAATTACATCCGGACCGGACGAGAACAATTTTAGGGTATCCCCTTCCAGCGCATAGTGATAGGGCTGGAGCCAGATATCCGGCTTCAAGGCGTCGATATAAGGACCGTGCCAATTTGTAATGGAAGGGTCACGGACCAGGCTGGCCAAGCCCTCCTGGCTGGTTGGATACCGTCCGCAATCGATTTTGAACACTTCGAGCGCCGTGCGAAGGATCTGCAGGTTCTGTGTCGTCTGATCTTCCTGGGAAACGGGTAAGGGCGCAGGATCCTCAGCCCGGCGTTTAGAAACCGCGAGCGAGGTAATGATCGCGACACCGATGACCACAATAATAATCGTCCGGGGCCTGCCGATCCATCGACCGAGGCCGAGGAATAGATGGTCGCCCATGCCACGCAATGATTCTAACTCGCGCCGGCATTCGGCGGCCCGATCAGGGGACTGGTACTCGATGGGGGGGCGAACGCCAACCGGAAGCATTGCAATCCGCCCGCAGTTAGGACATTTGCACACCCATTGAGAACATTTCGTCTGTTTTTTCTGAGGAAATGAAGTTTTACAATAGGGGCATTTGACGGTAACAACATCGGATTTTGGCTTGGGATCCTCTGTTTCCATTGCGACGCCCGACAAAAAGTGTGTGATTACATACTGAGAACAGACAGATTCTTCAGGCCATATTTGGCGCACATATTGAGGACCGTGATGAGCCGCTGATGGGGCGCATCACTGGCAGACTGAATTAAAACCGACTGGTTTTTGCCAAGCTTTGCAAGTTGGGTCACAACTTGTTCGAGTTGTACCTGGGATACCTGCTTGGTATTAATTGAAAACCGGTCTTTAAAAATCATGATCGTAATCAAATCCGTGAATTGCGCCTCTTCTAGTGTTTTTCCTCCGGGTGTGGGGCGGAGGATGTCCAGATGGGCATAAACTGCAACCGGATGGGCTGTCATAACGAAAAAGTTGAGCAACTGGAACGCCACATCGATCATGGCGGTCAGGTTCAATTCACCTGCTTCACCTTCCAATTGTCTTCGTTTACGCGCCATGATCAGTTCCGCCCGTCGGTTTTTATTGGCCGGCTTCTTTCATTGCCGCGAATTTGATGCGATACATGCCGGCCCCCGTACACTGGTCCATCACTGTCTTGATGTCCTGATGCCGGGTGCGTCCATCCCCCCGGATGATGATCGGAATATTGTCCGATCCATAGGTCGCCGCCGTCTGTTTTAAAATCGCACCCAGAGTGTTTTTATCGTAGCGAATGCGACCCATCAAAATCTGACCTTCGCTGTTAACATCAATGACGACTTCCAATGGATTTTTAGCCGTTACCGGCTGTCCATCGGGCGCCATGGCAAGTTTGAGAGTGGCATCAAAGGTCTGGTCCTGAAGACTGGCGGTGGCAACGAAAAAAATGATGAGCTGGAACACGACGTCGATCATCGCCGTCAAGTTTCCCGACATGAGTTCTTCGTGCCGTTTGCGCATGATGGGGTATTATTCGACGACTTCGACGTTTCGAAGAACCTTGATCAGATCCAGCGTCATGGCTTCCATGAACAGAATCGAACGGGTCGCCTTGTTCTTGAAATAATAGTAGAACATAGTCGCCGGAACAGCAGTTCCCAGCCCGATGGCTGTCGCCCACAGACCGTGCGAGATGTTGACGGCCAGCATCGATTGCTGAGCGGCACCGGCTTGCATCGTTCCCATGGTATAAAAGGCCATGATCATACCTTGCACCGTTCCGATCAGTCCCAACATCGGACTCGTATTGGAAATAACGCTGAGGTAGGTCACCCGCTGAAGCATCCGTTCCCCTTCGATATCGGCCGCTACACTGACCGCATCCTGGACCACTTCATAACCTTCGGATACATTATTAAACCCGGCTTTAAGAATACGGGCCAAGGGACTCGGTTCTGCGTCGCAATGCGACATCGCCTTTACCAGGTCGCCATTATCCATGGCCGATCGCACCGCAGCAACCAGCGTTTGTGGCGCAATCCGTTTGTCGCTAATGGTGATAAATGAATCGGCCGCCAACCAGATTCCCGCTAAAAGACAGGAAAACAACATGAGCCAGATCACCTCTCCAAACCAACCCGCTCGGGAGATGATTTCCATGAAGCCCCCGCTATGCTTCTTTTCCGTGCCAGCGGTCGTTTTGGACGCATCCACCGTCGTGTCCGTCAGCTTGCCCTCTGCGGCGACTTTGGGAGCGTCTTTGGGCGTCTCTTTCGGCGCCGCATCCTGAGCTAGCAATTTTGATCCCAAAGCGAGAATTAACAGCCCCGCGATAAACCATAGCTTCATGGTACTTCCTGTTTTTGATGGGTTCATAGATAATCGAAATGTTCGGTTAAGTTATCAAAACGCCTTTTTGTTGTCAACCGATTACGCTGCCACTCGGCTGCGGATCAAGCGGCGGAAGTCGTCTCTTCGACCGGAATCCGCATCTTATAGAACGAGCGGTACACAAAGCACAGACCGATCAGGAACAGGACGATTCCGATCCCGTATTTCAAGTTTGTGTTCTTCATCGTGATCGCAATTTCCACCGCCAGCAACCCAAACAAGGTGGTGAACTTGATGACGGGGTTGAGCGAAACCGAAGAGGTGTCCTTGAAGGGATCACCCACCGTGTCGCCCACGATGCTGGCATCGTGCAATTCCGTCCCCTTCATCTTCAAATCGACTTCCACGATTTTCTTGGCGTTATCCCATGCGCCGCCGGCATTGGCCATAAAAATGGCCTGGAACAGACCGAAAAAGGCGATTCCGATCAAATATCCGATGAAGAAGTACGGATTAAAGAACGGCAGGGACAAGGCAAAGCAGAAGACGACGGCGAAAATGTTGACCATTCCCCGCTGGGCATAGACCGTACAGATCCGCACCACTTCCTTGCTGTCCTTCATCGAAGCCGTCTGCTGATCGAGTTTGATGTGTTCCTTGATATAGACCACCGCCCGGTAGGCGCCGGTCACCACCGCCTGCGTTGACGCCCCGGTGAACCAATAAATCACCGATCCGCCCATGAGCAATCCCAGCAGGATTTCCGGCTGGACCAGGCTCAATTTCGCGATCACATTTCCATAGACATGTTCCAGGAGCAAAATGATTCCGAAAATCATGGTCGTTGACCCCACCACGGCCGTACCGATCAAAACGGGTTTGGCAGTGGCTTTGAACGTATTGCCGGCGCCATCATTTTTTTCCAAGAAATGCTTGGCATTTTGGAAGTCCGGTTTAAACCCGAACTGTTTTTCGATGATGGATGAAATATTGGGAATCGATTCAATGCGGCTCAATTCATAGACGGATTGCGCATTATCTGAAACCGGTCCAAAACTATCCACGGCAATCGTCACGGGGCCCATGCCCAGGAATCCAAAGGCGACGAGTCCAAAGGCGAAAATAGGGGCGGCAAAACTGTATTCTGACATCACCGAGGTCAGGTCCGTGTTTTTAGCGAACATCAAGCTGACGAACATGAGCAGGATGATCAGAAGACCTTTCCAAAATGCGGAGAAATTCCCCGCCACAAAACCGGACAGGATATTGAGCGACGCCCCACCATGTTTGGAGGACGTGACGACTTCCTGAACGTGTCCGGAACTGGTACTGGTGAATTTTTTCGTAAATTCAGGGATCAGGGCGCCCGCCAGCGTACCGCAACTGATGATACAAGACAGGTCCCACCAGAGGGAGCCAAACTTGGCCGCCGGAAGCATTAAATAACTAGCGGCAAAGGTCACTCCAATGGAGACCAACGAGGTGATCCACACCAGGGTGCTCAGGGGGGTCTCGGGATCAAAATCCACGACGGATTTAAACCGCGCCAAGGTGATCTTGTCGTTAAATTCGGAGGACACCAGCGAGGTAATGATCATCAGGATACGCATGGCGAAAATCCAGATGATGAGCTGGCCGCACAATAACGGGTTTTTAATCAGGGCCAGAGCCAAAAAGGAGATCAGGGCAACGCCGGTTACGCCATACGTTTCGAACCCATCCGCGGTCGGGCCGACGCTATCGCCGGCATTGTCACCCGTACAGTCAGCGATCACGCCGGGATTCTTGGGATCATCTTCCGGCAGTTTGAAAACGATTTTCATCAAGTCCGAGCCAATATCCGCAATCTTCGTAAAGATACCGCCGCAGATACGGAGCGCGCTGGCGCCCAGCGATTCCCCGATGGCAAACCCGATAAAACAGGCGCCCGCCATTTCGCGGGGGATGAACACGAGGATGGCGATCATGAAGAACAGTTCGACACTGACCAACAGCAGACCGACGCTCATGCCCGATCGCATGGGGATCATCAGCGCTTCCAGCGGGGTGCCCCGGAGGGCCGCAAAGGCGGAGCGGGAATTAGCCTTGGTGTTGATCCGGATTCCGAACCAAGCGACCCCATAGGAACCGAGAATGCCCAGAATCGAACAGAGAAGAATGACGGTGACATGCATGGGCGACATTTTTTGCAGAAACCCGAAATAATACAGCATGCAGCTGCCGACGAGCAGCCACAGTACAACCAGGAATCGTCCTTGCTGGAACAGATAGGTTTTGCAGGTCTCCCAGATGAGGTTGGAAACCGACTCCATCGATTCATGAACCGGCAACCGCGCCGTTTGTCGATATTGAAAAAGCCCATAAGCCATGGCGATAAAGCAGACCACGATGCCGATGTACATCAACATGAGTCCGCTGATCGAGGCCCCAAACATATTAAAAGAAACAACGGAGAGATCAGGTATTTGAATGTCCGATTCACTTGCAAAGGCTTGCGAGGTGGAGAGAACGGCGACTACCCCCATGGTGATCCATCCCAAACTCTTCTTTATCCCGACCATCAGACGATTCATAACCGCACCTTTCTTCTGTATTTTTAGTCCCCGTCATTGGACGGCGGAAAAAACAAAACGATAAAATATAGACGTTATAGCCGCCGCTTGCAACGTATTTTCAAATAAATGATTTCGCAAGGATTATGAGGATTGCATTTTCTTGAAGCCCCACCTTGCCCGTTTTTGAAAAAACGTTTTTAGGGGAAAGGCCCGATTTCGTTCCTTACCCTGCCCGGCTTTTTACATTAATCTTTTTGCCCACTCGCTTTCAGGATACTGGGCTTTCAATTTCTTTCTTAATTCGGCCGCCCTGGGATCCCGGATTTCATCCAGCATTTCCGCCGCCTTGAACAAAGCCTCCGGATTCACTTCGGTGACATCTTCGTACAAAATAGCGGCCCGTAAGAAATTCAGCAGAGCTTCTTCTTTCTGCCCTTGATTTTTCGCCAGTTGTCCGCGCATCACCTGCGCCGCCGCCGCCAGGGGACGGGTTCCGGTGGTAATCGTGAGCTCGATGTCTTTTTTGAGAGTGCTCTGCCGTTCAGGAATCAACAGCAAGGTGTCCCAGTAAAACCGCCGGAGCGTCGTTGTGATTTCATCCGGCCGGGCGTTCTTGAACAATTCTTCCAGTGCATCGCCGGCCTTCTTGTAATCCTGCTTGTTAAAATAGGCCCGGGCCAACAGTTCACGCGCCCGATTATCCCATATCATCATCTTGTAATCTTCCACCATCTTCTGCAGGATCGGAAGAGCGGAATCCAACTGACCACCCTCCACCATCCCCTTGGCCCGGTCGAAGTCCGCAGGCTTATCGATATCCATCCGTTCCACCTGGGCCAGCCCAATGGGAATGATTGACCCATTGACATCCTCCACCCGATATTCCTGCGCGCCTTCGCGCCACTGAATCGATTTGGCGGAGATTTTCCGTCCATTCTTCATATACATCACATTGGCCGCCATCGCGGAGCCGACGCCGACAAGGGTCCATCCAACCCACACTATTATAATCCACCGTTGCAGGTTTTTCATATGTCGTATCCTCTCATTAGGTTATCGTAAATTGGGATGCTTTTCACGGCGCCGCAGGCGCTGGCGGCGTGGCAGGAGCAGGGACCGCCGGTACGGCTTTTTCCGATGCAGAGGGCGCTGGCGCCACAACCGCGGGCGCAGGCGTTGCGGCTCCTCCCGCAGGAGCAGCGCCATCAGTAGCCTCTTCTTCAGAGCCGCCGGTCGGCTTGAACCCTTTCATTTGCATCTGGCCCCGCCATTTCCGGGCATCTTCAACATACGTCCCGGTCGGGAAATACTTCAGATAAAACGCGCAATAATCGATGACCTCCTGGAAGGACGCGGTTTCCTTTTTCTCCAACAACAAGGGAACCAGCCCCTCAAATGCCTTTTCAATGAAGGGCCTTTGCACTGCTTTATTAGGATCACCCATTAGCAACAACCGCGAATAGGAGGCAATCGCGTCGTCCTTTTTGCCCTGTAAAATCTGGATGGCGGCAATGTCGATTTCCGTCCGCGGCCGCATATCTGGATCCATCAATTTCTTGGCTTTGTTCGAGGCCTTGATCGCGTTATTGAACTCGATTTGTTTTCGCTCCGGATCCGATTCCTTGGCCGCTTTATCGGCATAAGCGCGGGATAACAGGAAGTAGGCATTCAAGATTGACTTGGATTTCGGGAATTTGGCGATCACATCTTCCAAGGGCTGGATCGTGGCCGCATAATTTGATACGGCGGCATACGATTCACACATCCCCAAAGTCGCTACTTGCCACAAATTGGAATCCGTCGTCGTTCGAACCTGCTCATAAGCCTTGATCGCCGTTTCATACTGCTTGGCTTCCCCCATGGTTACCGCCACCTTCATAAATTGATACGGCGTAAACCCTTTGGGATTATTAAACATCTGGCCGAAGACTTTGATCGCTTCCTCGGGCTTTCCCAGTTTGAGCAGGCTGTCGCCCTGCGCAAATACAATATTGGAGGCCTGATCGGAAGTTGGGAAATCGCGTTTTAAACGCTCGTAGGCCTGATTGGCCGCATCGGGCTTGTTTTGGATATAGAGAAGGGTCCCCATGACACTCAACGCCATCGGCGCCATTTCGGATTTCGGAAAATCTTTCAAAAGAGAGTCGAACCCCTCGATCGCCTTGGTCTGGAACAGCGGCAGCTTATCTTCGGGTTTTTTCAGCCGGGTGTAGCATACGGCTTTGAAATAGAGCGCCAATTCCTGAAGCTTGCGGTTTCGAGTGACATCCTCAGCCGTGGGAGAATACAGGCTGGCTTCCTCGGTACAATACTTGACCACCCGCCCATATTCATTGATCGCCGGCACGTATTGTTCGCTCAGCCGATAGGTATCGCCTATCCGGAAAGTGGCGCTCACCTTTTCCGCGCCAGGGGACAGTTCGGCGGCATATTGAATCAGATACCCGACCGCATTCGAATATGCCCCCAATTTAGTCTCGCACAACGCCGCCCGACTCAAGGCATCCGGATATTGTCGAGCCTTGGGATATTTCACGATCATCTGCTTGAAATAATCCAGCGCCTCGCCATATTTTTCCTCTCGGACCTTGAAATCGCCGAACCGGAAAATAATGAACGACACCTTTTCGTGGGTGGGAAAATACTTGATGAAATCCTGGTAAATCTGGTTTACCCGCGCCATATTCCCCGCCCCCTCATAAACCCCGGCAATCCTTAACAGAGCATCACCGGCTTCCTTGGACAAGGTGGGATTCCGGCCAAATCGCTCCGCGAGATATCCGGTAACCATCTGAGCATAGAGGTCATCCTGCTCGTTGATGTAACAGGTTGCCAGATCAGTCAAAGCCGACAGGGAAACGGATTCTTCCGGAAACAGATTCAGTAGTTCCAGATACTTCTCGGCGGCATCTTTGAAGTTATTATCTGAAAACAATTGCTTGGCATCCTTGATTTGGGCTTCTCTCATCGATTTTCGATCGACGTTGGGCCGGGGAATCTTGGTCCCCAATTTAGCTTCCAGAAAAGCCACGAGTGCCTCGGCCCGTTTGCCTGATTCCGGAGCCCAGGAACTCATCGGATATTTGCCAAAAATAGTGTAATAATGGGTCAGCGCCGTACTCAATCGTTTCTTGGCTTCCGGGAGTTTCGCGGGATCGTCAATCATCGCCCGACCTTCATCCTCGGCAATGGTTGCCAATAAAAACCGGCATTCAGCCATCGGGCTGAATTTCAGCGAAATCTTCTCTTGTTTCAGATTGACGTCGATTTGCTGAAGCATGTCCATGTATCCGTCAATCACCTTGACCGCCCCGGTCGGATCGCCATCGACCAACTTCATGTGGGCCATGATCACCACCGATTTGCCAAAAAACAGATCCGTCCCCTTCCATTGGATATCGGTGCAGAGTTTGGTCGCTTCTTCAAAAAGCGCCTTGCGTTCAGCCGGCGGAGAACTGGTGCCGACTTTCAGCAGGAATTCCGCCATTTCGGTCTTTACCTGGCGTTCGATGTCCGCATCCGGCTGCCCCATCAGAACATACCGATAGGCTTCCAAGGCACCCTTGTTATCGCCTTTTAACGCCAGCATCTGCGCATATTTATAGGCGGATTCGCTGTAGAGTTTCGCCACCTCTTTGGGCGGACCATTCGGATATTTCTTAAAAAATGATTCATAGCATTGTTTGGCGTTGCCCAGTTTGTTCCAGGCATAGTAGGCATCTCCCAACGCCAGGGTCATGCTTAACGTCTCGATGCTATCCGGCGGCATCTCCTTGATCAGTTTTTCCGCCTCGTCGAATTTTCCACGAGCGGTCAGGGACTGGATCTTGATCGAAGCCGCTCGCGCTTTGGCTTCAGGATGATCGACCAACAGGCGGGTCATCACCTTTTCCGCATAATCCGGGAAACCCCATCGGACCAGACTCGCAGCGAACTCGATTTCGGAATCGATCAGTTGGTCTGCCGGGTTGACCTGTGGCGCCGCCTCGGTGGCCTCCGGCGCCTGCACCCCTGAAACGGAAAGAATCGAGGCCATGAAAACCGGTAAAATGCCGGAAAAAACGAGCAGTCGAGTATGGTTTTTCATATCGAAGGTTATACCCCAATCCATCGGTTTCGACAAGCGGTTTCCCGTCCGGGAAACCATCCTTTAACCGTCTAACTCGGGCATCGAACACTCTGGGACGCCTCAGCGCACTCCCGCCGGCCGGCCGTTGGCCAGGTCATCGCCTTTTCCCCGCTTGCGCCGCGCATGTTGGACCCGTAAAACCGACTGATCCGGAGCCATCACCCGGCCGTCGTTGAATTCAATCACATGTCCCCGATCCACCAACCATCGCAGGGCGCGGGTCAGCTCCAACACCGTCGGATCGGTTTCCACCACTCCCGGTCGCAATGCGGGCGCGATTTCATTGATCTTCACCCGGGGATGCGTCGCCAGATATTCCAGGATTTCCCGGACCACCGGAACGGCCTGTGCCGCATCCAGCGCGGCCGGACAGATCGAGGTGACATAGGTTGCCCCCTCCGCCGTCTTGAACAAATGCAGGCCCAACCGTCGAAAGGCCAGCCGCAGGACAATTGACAATTTCAAGGGGAAACGGGCTTCATGATTCCAAGCCAGCCGTGCGATCGAGCGGATCCGTCCATCTTCCATCACCGTCGCTACAACGCCGGGAATCACGAAATTGCGACCGTCCAAGATCATCACCGCAGCCTGGCGCTCCCGGAAATCACGCTCCAAATCGCTCCAGCGGGCCAAGGCCGGAGTCCCTTCCGGTGCATCGATCCGGTGATAAACGGTCTGAACCTTCATCCGGTCTTTCCACTGCTCCACCATCGCGGGATCGTGCAGGGTTTCAATCTTCTTCCGGTACTCATCCAGCGTCAGATGCCCAAACCGGGCCTTGTGCAACGCCAGCAATCGTTCCTGGTAACCATGGTAATTCGGCGGACCCAAAATCTCGCCCGATAAGGTACACCGCGCCACACAAACAAACTGACCTTTCGGCGGCTCGGCCGCAATCTCTTCCTTGCGGTAAAATTTCTCATAATGCCGTTCAAAAGCGTGCGTTTCGGCCGACATCCGGTCGGAAAACACCATTTTGCATTCCTGGCATTGGAACAACATGGGGATCGTCACCCCGGTGGCCCCTTCCGGAATCGCAATTCGCACGGCATAATATTCTGGCTTGCTTAAAAATAACGAGGATACTTCAAACAAGGAAAATGCCCGGCCCGATCGAGCCAATCGGTGAGCCAACGGTGCCAATCCCCGGCGCTCCGGAAAAAATTCGATCTCGAGGTCCAGCGCTGGCGGCGGCTCTTCCCGCCCGGAAGTCGACGTCATTCGAGGCGTTCCAGGCAACTGTTCGGTCTCGCCCCGATCTCGTGCGCCCGGCCGACGACGCGATGCGTCCCGGCCCCCGCGCCGGTCACGATCACCTCCGCCCACGTCCCGATTAAAACGGCTGCGATGCCGGTCGCCCTCGTCAAAACCATCCGCGTGTTCAAAGGCATGCGCCGGAGGCGGCGCCTTCGCCCAACCCGGTCCAAATGTTAAATCGATCTTTAATTCCCCGGAGGGAATTGGTTCATCAATAGCCACTTTTTCGTCCGTCATAGGGGATGCATTATAGGATGATGCTGGATAATGGGAAGCTTTTTGTGAAAATATTTTTGCATCGCCTGTTTTTCGGGCTCCCGCAGCCTGTAAATAACCCTTTTTTCGTCTTTTCTTAACCCGCTGGCATGCTATCCTTAATGCCTGTGCGGTGGGTAGAGGGTTGATTGCTCCGCTTCCCTGCTAAATTAAGGATCTTATGGATGCCTCGATAACTGATAAGCTGTTGGCCATCCTGGCCTGCCCAAAATGTAAAGCCCCTTTGATCCGGCAGGAGGATCGGCTCGTTTGTACCCGCCCTGAATGTCGCCTGCGCTACCCGATTCGGGAGGGCATTCCCATTCTCCTGATCGACGAAGCCGAACCCCCCTCCCAATCCTAGCCCTCCACCTCCGCTTTTTCTCCGGGCATGCAAAACCTCAACCAAAACGCATGGGATAGCGTCCGCCAGGCGGTCGGCCCCGGATTGCTCTCCGTCTTGATGCCTGCTTTCAACCTTGAAAAGGTCATCGCCGACAATGTCCGTCGCGTCCATGCCCTTTTTGCCGGACAAGTTCCTTTCGAAATCGTTGTTATCAATGACGGCAGTCGGGACCAGACCTCCGCCGAACTCCGCCGCCTACAGGCTGAAATCCCCGAATTACGCCCCCTGCTTCTACCCCGGAATGTCGGTAAAGGCGCCGCCTTGCGGGCCGGATTTGAAGTCTCTCGCGGAACCCATATTGTCTTTCTCGACGCCGATCTCGATCTGCCACCCGGTCAGATCCCGGAATTTTTCAGAATCATGAATGATCAGCGGGTCGATGTCGTCATCGGCTCTAAACAACATCCCGATTCAAAACTTACTTATCCGTGGCAACGCCGTATCATGAGCGCCATTTATTACCGGTGCGTTAAGCTCATGTTTGGTTTGCCTGTACGCGATACCCAAACCGGACTCAAACTGTTCACCCGCTCCTCCCTCCAATGGGCCTTCCCGCGCATCCTGGTCAAGGCCTTCGCTTTCGATCTCGAGCTTCTCGCTTTGATTCATCAGCAAGGTTTCAAAATTGCCGAGGCTCCCGTCACCGTTGATTTTCAGAGTAAAGGGGGGGTTGTCGCGCCCCGCATGGTCCGCAACATTGTTGTCGATACTCTCGCCGTGTTTTACCGTCTCCAACTTCTGAAATATTATCAATCGATTCCCGATATCCATATGCCCGATCCGCCTCCGTTCGCCTCGATCCTCATCGCCTGCCCCGCCGCCTCACCGTTCCTTGATGAAATCGTCGCGGCCCTGGCCGATCAAACCTATTCGAATTATGAGGTGCTGCTCCTCCCCGATGCCCCCACCGGTCGCACCTGGCCCGAACGCTGGCGGGAAATCCCCACCGGTAAAATCCGTCCCGCCGAAAAACGGAACCTCGGTATCGCCGCCGCCCGTGGCTCCATCACGGTCTTTCTGGACGATGATGCCTTTCCGGTCCCCGAATGGCTGCAACGCGGTCTGGAATATTTTTCCCTGCCCGATGTCGTCGCCGTTGGCGGCCCCGCTGTCACCCCGCATCAGGATCCCTGGCTCGCCCAGCTTGGAGGCCGGGTTTACGAAAGCCGGCTCGTATCCGGCAATTATCGCTACCGGTATCAGGCTGATCGGGTCCGCGACGTGGATGATTTCCCCAGCTGTAACTTTTTCGTCCGCACGGATGCGCTCCGTCAGCTTCATGGGTTCCGTACGGATTTCTGGCCCGGGGAAGATACGTTCCTTTGCCTGGAACTGACCCACACCCTGGGCTTTCGCATTCTTTATGAACCGCGGGCCATGGTCGCCCATCATCGCCGCAAGTTATTTCTCCCGCATCTCCGGCAAATCGGACGCTACGCGTTGCATCGCGGCTATTTCGCCCGACGCTTCCCCCAAACTTCCCGGCGCCTCTCCTATTTCATGCCCTCGTTATTTAGTGTGGGCGTCGTCACCGGCGCTCTCCTCGCCGTCCTCGTTCCCCCCCTCCGCCCCCTTTATTTCATCGCTCTGGCCCTCTACACCGTAATCGTTCTCCTTTTCACATTCTCCCGTTCCCCCCTTAACTGGCTTCTCATTGCACTCGGCGTTATCCTCACGCACCTTTGGTATGGAACCCGCTTCCTGTTCGGCTTTCTGACCCGGCGCCTCCCTGGCGAAGTCCGTCCGTTCGATCATCCCTCCGAACGGCCCTCATCCGCTGTTCCCCCATCCGCAGGAGCCCCCCCCCTATGAAGGTCATGATTGCCTATCCTCCGCTACCCTCTGAAAAAGGGATCCCGCTCCTCTCCCAAAATCGCCAGTTCCAATGGTTCAATAAACCCACCTACGTCTATCCCATGGTCCCCGCCTGGGCCGCCACCCTCGCCGCCCAGGACGGACATGAAGTCGCTTGGGCCGACGGCATCGCCGAAAATTGGTCACCCGCCCGGTTTCACGAAGCCGTCAGTGCTTTCAACCCCGATGTGCTTCTCCTCGAAACCAAAACGCCGGTCGTCAAACGCCATTGGGCGGTCATCCGGGATTTGAAAGCCCGATTCCCTACCGTCCGCATCGCCCTCTGCGGGGATCATGTCACCGCGCTCCCCGAAGAAACCTTGGCCCAATGCCCCGTCGATTTCATTCTCACCGGCGGTGATTATGATTTTCTCCTGCGCGACCTGCTCAATACCCTCGCCGGACGACGACCCGACCTCCCCCCCGGCATCTGGTTCCGCGACGGATCTTTTGTCCGCACGACGGGTCAATTCCGGTTGGATCACGATCTGGATTCCCTGCCCGAAATCGACCGCATCCTGACCCGTTGGGACCTGTACAACATCGAAAATGGTAATTTTAAATTCACGCCCGGCACCTATACCATGGCCAGCCGCGATTGTTGGTGGGGGAAATGCGCGTTCTGTTCCTGGACCACGCTCTACACCAATTGCCGCAATCAAAGCCCCGAAAAGCTGCTCGATGAAATCGGCCATCTGATCGACCGTTTTCCCATCCGCGAAATTTTCGACGACTCCGGCTGTTTCCCCGCCGGCAAATGGTTGCGCCGATTCTGCGAAGGCGTCCGCGAACGCGGTTATCATAAACGCGTCGTCCTGGGATGTAATATGATTCCCGGCGTGCTCGACCAGGAACACTACGACCTCATGGCCGCCGCCAATTTCCGGTTCGTCTTGTTCGGCCTGGAGTCCGCCGCCGAATCCACGCTCGAACGGATCAACAAGTGCGGCAAAGCGCGCGATATCGAAAACTCGATGGCCATGGCCAAAAAGGCCGGCCTCGAACCCCATGTCACCTGCATGGTCGGCTATCCCTGGGAATCCCGCTCCGAAGCCCAGGCTACCATCGACCTCACCCGCCGCATGTTCTCCAAGGGCTCGATCGACACCCTCCAGGCCACCATCGTCATCCCCTATCCCGGCACCGCCTTATTCAAGGAATGCCAGGCCAAGGGATGGCTGAAAACCGAGGACTGGGATCGCTATGATATGCGCGAGCCCATCATGAAAACCTCGATTCCGGACCATGAACTGATGGCGCTCACCCGTGGAATCTATACTTCGTTCCTGACGCCCCGCTTCATCCTCCGCAAGATCTTTTCGATTCGCACCTGGGCCGATATTCGCTTTCTCTGGCGCGCCGGCCTCCGCGTCCTCGGCCACCTGCTCGATTTCCGCAATTCCTCCGCTATCAGCAAAAAAGGCGGCTCATGATACCCAGACCCGATCTGATTGCGCCCAACTCGCCCGCCGGACTCGAAGTTTTCCAAATCACCACTGAGCCCGACGTCCCTTCCTCCCATATCTACATGGAGGCCCAGATTTTCACCCCCGATTCCAAACGCTTCGTCCTGCATCGCTCCAGCCATTCCCATGGGTCCGACCCGCATGACCCGAAACACCGCTATCTCCTCTGCGATTTGGACAACCCGGACGAATTGGTCCCGCTTACCGACGAGCTCGGGCCCACCGCGCCTTCCCTTTCGCCCGATGGCATCTGGATGTATTATTTCGTCGATCAAACCGAGGTCAATGGAGGACGCTTAATCCTTAAACGCGTCGCGCTCGATCACTCCCGACGTGAAACGCTCTTAACCCTTGATGCCCCTCTCCCCGGCACCCCGTATCGACTCAGCAAAATCTATCCCATTTCCACCATTTCGTCCGATGGCTTGCGCCTGGCAATCCCAGCCTATCTGGGCGACGGGAGGACACCGAACGCGCCGTGGGGGTTGATGGTCTTCGATCTCGTCAAAGCCGAGGTCCGCCTGATCCTCGAAGGATCCAGTTGGTGCAATCTCCATCCCCAGTACTGCCGCTCCACCAATCCTCGCGCCGCCCATGACCTTCTGATCCAGGAAAATCACGGAAACACCGGCGATGTCCGGGGCAATTATATCCAATTGGTCAGCGGACTCGGCGCCGATATCCATATCATCCGCGATGACGGAACCAACCTGCGCGACCTGCCTTGGGGCCGTGTCCCGGAAGAAAATTGCCAGGGTCATCAATGCTGGTGGGGCAACAGTGAATGGGCCATCACCGGTACCAGCGATAGTGACCGATGCCAACGACTCATCGCCGGGCGGAGCGCCCCCCACACCGACCATCTGGGACGCGCCGTCCCCGGCGCCGTCCGTCTCGATCTCAGCCGGACTTTCCCCGATCCCCATTTTCTACACTTCGGCACCGACCACCTCGGTCGTCGCCTGATCACCGATCATGGCCCCTCCATCCCCGGTGGCGGCCTCTTCCTCGCCGACCTGCACGAAGCAGGCCGACCTCAGCGGCCTATCTTTCGCTTCGTGTTAAGTCCCAAGACCGATTTCAAAGATTGCCACATTCACCCGTTCCTTTCGCCGGACGGAAAAACTGGTTTCTTTAATTCAAACGAAAGCGGGCTTCTGCAAGCCTATTTGGTCCGGAATTTGTAATGCGGGAAAAGAGGCGCTCATAGAGCGCGGCTACAATGGGAAAAAGTGTAGCCCCGCTCTATAAGCGAAAAAGTGATCAAGCGCTCACGATCAGAACCCGAACGTCCAGCGGGGCAACCTTCAGCACAACGGCCTGCCCTTTCCGTTGAATCGGCTCTCCGACCAAATCCTCAATCTGCTTCCAGGCTTTCAGATCAATCGATTCCTCAACCGGAACGCCTGTGGGATTGGTGAAACACCAGGCTTCGGCCGTCGGCGTAACCCGTTTTTGGAGCAGGAGCGCACCGGTATGTTCAGGGCGGACCCCGCTCCGGGCGAGGAGCTGCACCAAAAGCTGACGACTGGCGGAATCGCAGTGAGCCGTGCCATTATGCCCGGCAAAGGTCCCGAGCAGCCAGGTGGTGCCCTTCCCGGTTTGATGAGTCACACCGGCGATCTGCTCTTTTATTTTCAGGAAAGGAACGCCGCCCTTTAATTTGAAAGTTTGGACATAAATATTGGCCCGGATTTTTTGCTCGGCGCAAGGTCCCATGCCTTCCAGAAAACAAGCTTCGCGGTATTCCCCCCAGGTCCGTTCGGGAAAAGACCAGCGGGACTGGCCATCCGGTTCGCGAACGAGAGTGAAGTCTTCCGGGGCGCACCCGAACAACTTCATCCACTCCGGATGCATCTCGCCACGGAAGCATACACCGACCGGGCTGTTACGGCCGGTTGCGGCATCGCTGATAACGTTCCCGCCCTGAGCAACGTAGGCCGTGAGCGCGGTCACGGTATTCTCAGAGGGTGCCAGGAGAAAGGGCAGGATGATGACCTCATAGCGGTTCAACTCGGCTGCGGACATGAAACGGGGATCGATGAAATCGACCGGGATCCCGGCGTCCCAGAGGATACGATGCCAGCCCCGAATGCTGTAGGATTCGTGTTCGCCGCCCGGGGAATAAAGCGAGCAGAACTGGAAATTATCTTCATCGATCAACAGGGCGACATGGGCCAGAGGGCGGGTAGGCCGGCCAAACAATTCAGGGAAGCGCTGGAGGGCTGTGCCGATGCGGCCGGCTTCGTTCAAACGGGGCGTTGAATCGCCGGTGGAATCGAGGAGGCCGAACCCGTTGGTTTCGCGCGGCATGATTTCAGCGCGGGTATTCCAAAAGGAGATGGCCGAGACGCCGGATCCGATGGCGGTCAACATCCAGCGGCGGATGTCGTCGGGTTGGGGAATGCGTCCCTTATGAAAACCCACCGAAACCGGCCCGCCCTGAAACTCGGCCGCCCAGGTGGGAACTCCGGGCGGGTTGGCTGAACGGACATAATCGTATTGAAGGGCCACAGTGTTCCACACTTCAGTGCGCAAAGCATCCCATTGTGCGATGGGTTTCTTTTGTTGGACATCATCCCAAGGCTGGCCGGAGCCCCAGGCCGGATAACAGGAACTGCCGATAAAATCCTGCTGGCGGGCATAACTCCAATCCTGACTGGAGCCGATGACCGGACCGCCTTTATGGGCGAAGACCGGCCGTTTCAGCGGATCGGCGGCGCGAATGGCATCCGCCCGTACTTTGAGCACCTCGCTGATCTGGATGTTTTCCATGAAATATTTCCAACTGACATCAGGCCCGCACGGTTGCACAGCGCCTGGAGCCCGGTTGGGAAGAATGTCGATCCACTCGCCATAACGGGTATTCCAGTTACGGTTCAAGGTGTCAATATCGCCATGCGTTTTCTTCAGCCAATTACGATAGGCGGCGAGCGTATGAGGACAGAAGCAAACGGAATCGCCCACCAATCCCTCCGCCCAATAACCGATTTCCTGCCAGGTATTCCAAATCACGAGATTTTCGAACCGCCCGAGACAGGCCACCAGCGCGCGAATAAAGCGAAGCATATCGGCCCGCGCGCCAGGGTGATCAAAACAGGGCCCGGGTTTGCCGTCGGCGGGGAGCGTGTTGGGCGCTTCGTAGGCGATCGGCAATCCGTTGCGACCTACCATGCGGCAATCGGCGTGTTTGCGATACAGCCAGGCCGGTGCCTGTTCACAGGTCAATCCGAGATAAACGCCCAGGTCCAAACGGGCGGCTTCAGCGATCAATTCCTCGTAGCGACTGAAATCGTATCGACCCTCGACGGGTTCATCGAGCATCCAGTGTTCCTGGAGCTTGATCAGATTGAATCCCTTTTGCTTGAGAAGGGCCATATCGTGCTTGAGTTCCGTCATCTCGGGCATGGGTTCGCGGCACAGGTGAGTGCCCAGAGGGAATATTTTTTGGAATTGATTTGTGTTCATCGGGTCAAATTATCATTTAATTTCGGGTAACCGCTACATGAAAATACCACCTATAACTAACAACTTTCCCTCGTAGCCCGAATTTTGTATTCTGTAGTGTAATTCCGACTACAGAGGTTTCCCATGTTCTTGCTTACCTTGTTTCGCCCAATCGGGTGGGGCAGTCTTTTGCTTCTTTCCGCCGGATTATGGCTCATCGTCAACCTAGAGGCCGAATCCATCGATTCCCTTCCCGCCGATCCGAGCTTCAATTTTCATGCGATTATGAATGATCCGCTCGACGCCCGGGTTCTGAGCACTGAAACGGAGGGCGGCCTGCGCTTCGAAACCGTCGAGTTCACCAGTCAAACGTTCAGCGGGACGCCAATCCGGGTTTCCGGGATCCTCGGTCTTCCTAATTCTGAAGGACGTCACCCGGCTGTCTTTTTCAGCATGCCCGGGATGGCTCCCGCCAGCAAAATTTGGTCGGGCACCTTTGCCCGCAAAGGCTATGTCACCCTCATCATCACCCTCCCGTCCGTCCCCCTCCCCCC
>Ga0118677_10004838_pt1 | contig 24119 bp, 6 predicted proteins | sample AliMusrvi5mmetaG_FD_86154 | JGI IMG/M metagenome (GOLD analysis project Ga0118677, IMG submission 86154)
GGGTTTGGGTGGGGCGATCCGATCGGTTATTCCGGTGGAAACTGGCCCCACAACAACATGCCTCCCTTTTATGTGTTGGCGTACATCATGAAACTCTAACCGGGTGGACTTCCGCGGTCCAATCCGCGGCAAGATGGAACCATGCATAAAAGCAATACACTAGGCGAATGTACGTCCGGGAGGAAGCCCGTCCTCCCCGCACACGTACGCCGGGCCGGTCTCACACCGCCGCTCCACTCCGCCCTTTTTCAATGGGTGGCGATGAGTGTGTTCGCGGTTTTCACGCTGCAAGGTATTGCGGCGCCACCCCTGCTCAGTTCCCGTTATTTGAACCCGGTTTGGCCCGATAGTAATGTGACGAACCAGAGTTGGTGGAACTCTTATGCGCCGATGGCGGGTTATGCTTCGATTGGCGGTTTCACGGCGACCAATGAAACCGGGCCCTCGACCGGCAATCTCGTCATCGCCGAATCCTCCTTTGGGGAAGGAATCGTGGGGGTTGGGGCCAATTTTCAGCTTGGCGACCGCTTGACCCCGCCCAGCAACACCGACAGCAATGCGATTCCAGGCCTTGATTTTCTGGGGGGGCCCACCAATGCAGTCTGGCTGAATTATGCCGGGCAACTCATCGCGATTGACATGGGGGCCGTACAGGTCAGTTGGATCCTGCTCAATGGGTCCACTCAGACCCTCACCTACACTATTTCGCCCAGTCCCACCCGACGGCCCGTCCGGCTTTACTGGACGGAAGGACAGAATGCCGGGCCGACTATTCCATTTGCGAGCACCTACCGGGTGGATATTTTTTACAACAGCCAGATCCGCGGAACCAATGATGTCTGGATTGAGGCCAACCAGTTGCATGCATCGCCCAGTTGCGGATCGGGCGGCCGGTTTCTCCTGACTTATTCACGGGTGGACGAGGCTACGGCCCGGCGGGAACTGTTAGCCTTTGAGGTGGTGGAAGTCCTGGAGCCCATGTCCTCGACCCGGTCGGCCCTGGTCGGTGAACGTCTTTTACCTCAGGAGCGACCGTATTCAACCGAGAGTCTTTTCGCCTCCGTTACCAGAGGCGTCATCGACCCGGCGGGCTTGGAAACGCCTTTTGTGTATCAACATTCGGATGGGGCCAAGAAAGGATGGGTGTGGGCCATTCGGGAAACGAAGGCGGACGAAGCCTGGCGGATCGAGATTTATTGGAAGGCCAAAGAGGAACTGGATGTATTGTGGCCCTTCGAAGTGGATATTTATCATGTCACCTGGGGCATTAACGCCCAACCCTTCATCCGGGGTGCGGTCGGCGACCCCGAGCCGAAAGTGTATTTCCCCGATGAAATTCTGACGGAATTAATGCCCCACTACAATCCACCGACCCACCATCCCTCCCTGGTGGACGGCGTATTTTCTTCGACGGATGAAGGATATTGCCTATTGAAATACACGGCGGGAGACGATGTCTGGTTCGAACCGGTGCGCTCGATCCAGCACACGGCCACGTCGACCTACACCAATGTAATGAATTGGGATATCGGGCAGGAACTCCGGCCGGTGAATGAAGCCGGGATTCCGCAGGAGACGGTTTATGGCGAATGGCCCGGTTATCTTTACACGAATGCGGGAACGGCCTACAACATCGGAAAATATCAATATCCGTCCGCCTATGCGGATCCTGCTTCGGTGGCATCCTACCTGTTCCCGGTCAACAAGGGTCCCCTCGAAGTTTGGTGGAGCAATCGGAGCCGGCAGGAGGGATTGCCTGATCCGATCTTCTTCCCGAGTTGGGTGAATCGGTACAGGTGTGATTGGCCGACCCATCCCCAGGAAATCACGATCGCCAGTGGCCTGGGAAATCAGGGTTACACGGAAGATCGGAACACGGCGTGCATCCGGTTCAACCGGGGCACGTTGCCCCTTGAGGACGCCCAATGGCTGGGATGCCATCTCAAGTTGAATGACCCCAACAGTCTGAATATAGCCAATGAATTGACGTTGGAACTCTGGGTCAAGCCCGATTCTCTGATCGGGATGAAATACCTGGTCGATAAGGGTGCCAATTTCAGCCTGCGCCTGAACGGCGGCACTCCCGAATTATATGCCGGCGGCCGGTGGTACCGGGCCGGAGGATCCCTGACCACGAACTGGCAGCACCTTGCGGTATCGGTCGCCGACCGGGGACGCGTGGTCTTCTATCGGGATGGACTTGAAATCGGGGCGGCCGCGTTTATGGGCAGTCTTAACCCGCAGGCGGCTCCCCTGCGTGTGGGCGCATGGGCGAGCGATGGCGTCACGCCCGAGGACTTTTTCTCCGGGTGCATCGATGAACTTCGCATCTGGGCGCAAGTCCGTTCAAAGGAATTGATCCGCACGTATATGAATGTTGCTGTGGATGCCGGATCAGCCGGACTGCGCGCCCGATACCGGTTTAATGAGGGGGACAAGGTTTACGACACCAGCTGCTTCGGTAATCATTTTGACCTTCCCGCCGCCGGCGTACAATTTGAGTTTCCAGGCATTCCCCAGGTTTTGCCGGGCACCGATCTCGCCGGGGTCGATATCAGTCTATATGTTCAAAATGACCGGACCCGGCACGGATATAATCCCAATGAGGAACATGCGATTATCTTCCAGAATACGGTGTATGCCTTGCGGTGCGACCTCAACATCACGGGGGAGACGAACCCCACGTCCGAGCCCTTCGTGTTGGTGGATTGCCGCAGTCCGCTCGTCAACGGCAACCGTCCTTATATGGATGTTTTCCGGGTGGTCGCCACCAACTCGTTCTACTCCTTCAGCCGGTTCCTGACGGCGGGATTGATGATCCAGCCGCCCACCCCGATTTCCCTGATGTATCCTTCAAATTGCTCGTCCAATAATCAGGTGGCCGGTCCTACTTTCCGCGATCGCAAGGGGTACTATTGGGCCCGGCAGGCGGGTGACACCGGCGGCACGACCAACTACGTCTTCGACTTCTACTATCCGATGCAGTCCGATTTCTTCTTCCCCGACCGCACCACGCAACCCGCACTTGGATCTCAGATTCCCTGGCTCGACGTCTTGTCAGGCGATCATACGCCGATGGACTTTACCTATATGGTTGAATGGCCGACGGACCTGCCCATTCTCCATATTGGCGACACCCTGACCGTGGCCAAGGATGGGTTGCCGGCGATCCGAGGCCAATTAAGCGTGGATGTTCCCTACCAGCAATCCGCCGCATTGAATTCCAGCCGGCCGAGCGTGACCTTGATCGATCCCACGGTGGCCCGGGGGGTCCCTTTCAGCGACAATACCCTCATCACTGAACGCATGAAAAGTTATCGCGATGTCAAAACCGCTTACTGGCATATCAGCGATCTTTCCCCCGGCCTTCGGGATCGTCTGTATTACAATCCGAATGCCGCGTCGAATCAGGCCCTGCAGTTGATGGGGGAATACCGGACCCGGACCGATCATCAGAACTATCTCCTACTGAATCTTCTGGCGGGCGCCAACCGGGCCTCGACGACAAATGAAAGTCTGGTCAGCGGGATTAGCGGGACCGGTGGCGATGCGTGGCGGGTTGCCATCGGCGCCATGCCGACGACGGTGGTGGAACTGGTGACCAACATCACTCCCTTCGATTCTCTGGCGCTCCCCACCACGGGGAGGGGGACTGGGTATGTGACTGTCGTGTTCAATAACAGTACCAATCCGGCAATGGTCGATCCGTCGGAAAACATCGACATGGCCATCTTCTTCATTTCGCCGGAATTGTATCGGGGTCAATTGGATGTGATTCAGTCGGTAAACCCTCTGGATAAACAGCTCTCCGTTTACTACACGGCTGACTTTCGCGGCACACCGGAACGATGGGAGTTCAAATGGGAATATGCCGATCCGGTCAATGGGAGCGCGCCCCCGGAAACGGACGATTCGCTTTGGCAGGATTATGTGACGGGCATCGGAATTCATCAGGTGACCGTGGGGGACGCCGGGGTGTTTGGTCTATCCGATCACTATCTCCGGTGCCGGTACCGGGCGCTCGATCCGCAGGTCGTGAGCGTCGTCGGCACCAACTGGTCCGGGTGGACCACGCCGGTTTTATGCGAAGGATGGATCAAACGGGTGCTGAAGGCGATCAATCCCTTTGAGCAACGCATTCGCGATTTTATGAATTACCAGGTGCTCACGGATCTCAGCATGATCCAGCAGATCGGGGCTCCCTATGATGGCGACATCCCGCTCAACTATGAAGCCTTGAATGAAAATGGGCTCGCGCAAATCTATGAGACGCTCAACCATCAGGCCGATGAGCTCTCCGTCGATGCCGGGTTCGTGGCCAACGATTCGCTGGCGCTGGCCTTGCTCATGGTTAAAGGCCGGCTGTCGGATCTTTACATGGTGTTGGGCCATGAGGCCTATGGCGATGCGCTCGATCCCACCGTGGCTCTCGGCGCGGATGATCCGGTTAGTTCGGGCGAGGCGCCCTCCCTGTTTTGTTTTGAGAACCAGGAACCGGACTTGTTGTCGGAAGAACTGGCTCTCCTGCGGGGACGCGATAATGCCATGAATCCCCCGGTCAGCCGGTATCCCGTTTACAACCGTCTGCCGTGGAACATTACCGCCGATATCACCGGAGGCCAGGTGGCGTATATGCTGAACTATGGGATCAGCGATCTCAAGGGCAACCAGAATGGCGTGCTCGATGTGGCCGATGCCCAGATTCTCTTTCCCCAGGGGCATGGGGATGCCTATGGGTATTACCTATCCGCCCTGAAGGGGTATTATGATTATCTGCACAACACGAATTTCAGTTGGTATCCGCAGGTGGAAGGCGTTCTGGCGGGCGATACCGAGATCACCGTCTCGTATTTGCACGAGAAAAAGTTCGCCGTTGCCGCGGCCGCCCGGGCCCGGGCCGGCGTCGGGGTGATTAAAGGCACCCAGCGCCTGGATTACGATGGGGGAGATTCCTGGCGGACGGTTCGGGACAGCGATACCAATCGCGCCTGGGGTGTTGGGGAATGGAGCTGTCGGGTTGGGATGGGGGCTTATTTCGACTGGCTCACAGCCAACTCCCTCTTGCCGTCACAAGATAGCGATCCGGGGCATGAGGGCATTCGGATCATTGACCGGAAGACGGTTCCCGAGCTGGATGAACTGGTCGATCTGGCCCACCAGGTGGAACGGCAGGCGGACTTCACCGATGCCGGGCTCAATCCGCTGGGACTCGCCCCCGACGCGGTCCCGTTCGATATCAGCAGTGCGGAGCTTGATCAGGGCAAGACCCATTTTGAACAGATCTACGAACGCGCGCTCAAGGCCTTGCAACTCACGCTGGACGTGTCCACCCGGGTTCGCGATTGCACCCAGGCCATCCGGGACCAGAATGAATCGACCGACCTGGACGCGACCATTCAGGCGGAGGAAGCCCGGATCAATCGCCGTCTGATCGAGATCTATGGCTATCCTTATGAAGACGACATCGGTCCCGGAAAGATTTATGCCCAGGGTTATTCCGGCCCGGATTTGCTGCATTATTTCTATATCGATACGTGGCCATTGGATCCCGAACTGCTGACAAATCAGCGGCAGATGGCGCTGACCGTCACGGAAAATAACTATGTCACCCAAACGAACTCCGTGACCCTGACGGCCAATCAATCCTTGGTATCGGAATGGTTTGCGGGGGGCAGTGACAGCAAGCAATTCAGTGTCGTATCGGCATATTACGATTCGTCGCTGACGCAAACTGTCATGGTGGATGTGGCCAACAACGGGATTCCGGTAAAGCCGGCCAGCTATACGGGAAAACGCCGGGCGGACGGCGAGATCCAGATGGCGTTAAGCGAATACATGACGGAGGTCGCCGACCTTCAAGTGTCGGTGAATGAGGCCCAACTGGCGAGCGATGAGCTGAAACGCAGGGGGGAACTGTGGATTGCGACCCTCAATCATTTATCGACGGTTTTAAGCGAAACGGTGGATGCCCAGGGCGAAATTCGCAGCCTGAACTCAGCGGTCTCGTTGTTGAATGGGGTTCTGGAACTGGCCAAAGCCATCGGCGATATGACTGAAAAAACGGCGGATTTCACGGTCGAGTCCATTCCCAAAGTCGTGGGGCTAGCGACAGACGCTACGGCGCCAGCCCGGGGTTCGATTAAGATTGCCGCCGCCTCCTACATCATTCCGAAGTTGCTGTTCGGAGTCGCGATCAAGGCTTCGGTCGCCGGGTTACAGTCGCGAATCCAGGACATTCAGTCCGATCTGGAGCGCACCCTCATGGCGGAGGATATCCAGTATGAAGGTCTCCAGGCCAAGAACGAGATCCTGAGTCTCCTGCAGCAACAGGGGAATTGCCTGGCCACGATCGAAGCGCAGTTGCAACGCACCGAGACGGCCCGCATGAATCTGACCTCGGCCATCAGCGAAGGCGATCAACTCCAGATCGAGCGGGAACGATTACGGATGAACTGGGCGGCGGATCTGAACATCCAGCGCTACCGCAATATGGCCTACCGCCTCTTCCAGAATGATGAATTGGTTCGCTATCAGCAATCCTTTGATTTGGCGGCCCGTTATGTTTACCTCGCGGCCAAGGCCTACGATTACGAGACGGGATTGCTTGAGTCGGATGCCGGGCATACCGCTGGGCAGGCGTTCATGCAGCAGATCGTCAAGGCCCGGGCGCTGGGCCGGTTCTCAAATTGGACGCAGTCCACTCCGGGCGATCCGCTCGTCGGTGGTCCGGTCGGCGATCCGGGTCTGGCCGATGCCATGGCGCGGATGCAGGCCAACTGGGCGGTGTTGAGCGGGCGCCTGAATTTCAATAATCCTCAGCCGGAGGCGGGACGCTTCTCCTTGCGACAGGAGTTGTTCCGGATTTCTACGAATGCGACCAGTGATGCCAATTGGAAGGCCACGTTGGCTGCGCATAAGGTGGCCAATCTGCGGGATCTGCCTGAATTCACACGCTACTGCCTGCCCTTTGACCCCATGGCCAACATCGAACCCGCCATCGTCATTCCATTCGCAACCACCATTGATTTTCAACGCAATTTCTTCGGACACCTGCTGGCCGGCGGAGACAATGCCTACGACTCCTCCCATTTTGCGACGAAGATCCGGGCCGTTGGGGTCTGGTTTGCCGGATACAATAACGCCTTCCAGGACGGGCTCGCCAACCAGCCGCGTGTCTACCTGATTCCGGCCGGAGTCGATTCCATGCGGGTGCCCCTGGGCACCTCAACGCGCACCCGGCAATGGTCCGTGGTCGATCAAGCCTTGCCCCTGCCCTATCCGCTCAGCCAGAGCGAATGGGAACAACCCGATTGGAGTGTCCTGCAAAACCTGCTGGGCAATGAACTCTACCGGATCCGGCGGTTCCCGTCCCTGCTGGCCTATCATGATAGTGGCGACCAGGATGTTAATTTGCAGATCACCTGGAATTCGCGCCTGATCGGACGCTCCGTCTGGAACTCCCGCTGGGTTCTGATTATCCCCGGCGGCACCTTGCTGTCCGACTCGAATGAAGGCATCGAACGATTTATTAACGGACGGTTGCTCCCGACGGGAGCTCGGGATGGGAATGGCGTCAAGGATATCAAACTCTATTTCCGCACCTATTCATATTCGGGGAACTAATGAAAAAACAGATTTTATGGATGTGGATGTTCGTCGCCGCAACGGCGATGGCGGGAACCCCTCAGCCGGCCGAGGTTGTTTATGGGCGGGTGCGGGATCCTTTCGGTTTTCCCTATGTGGATACCGGTCGGATCCGTTTTTTCAATGGCGCGGTCGAATGTGCGCAATATGAGTTCGGTTCGATCTTGGCCAACGGAATGAATTACCGGGTTGCGTTGGACTTGGATAGCGGGGGGGCTCCTTACACACCGCATGCCGTCCAATCGGGTCAGACCCTTACGGTGACCGTCGAAGTGGGGGGGGTGGCCCAACCCTTGATCCCCACCAACCGATTAACCGTGGGCGCGCCCGGTTCATCCGTTCGTTTGGACTTATGCACGGGTACGGACGCGGATGGGGATGGTCTGCCCGACGAATGGGAACTGTTATTGTGCGAGCAGTCCGGCGGAAAGCTGTCCGGCATCGCCGACGTCAAGCCGCAGGATGATTTCGACGGAGACGGTTTGAGCAATCAGGACGAATTCAATGCCGGCACTTTCGCTTTTATGGCCACCGATTTGTTGCAGGTGAAAGATTTTGAGCGCGTGTCGGCGAATCGAATCAAGCTGCGCTTTCTGACGAGCCAAAATGTATCCTATCGGGTGATTGCGACCGAACTGCTCCCCGTCGGTTCCTGGATTCCCCTGCGTTTCGCCCTTGGAGTCAATGATCCGGTGGCCTACCGCGATTTGGTCGGAGATGGAAATTATCAGACGATTTATATCGAGACCGCATCGGATGCCCTTTTTATCCGCCTCGCGACCCAATAACCATGAACTGCTTGTCTGACAACTCGAAAAGAATATTCCGGCGGTGTCTACTGCCCGGAGTGTTGCTGGCTTTTTGGATTCCCTCGGCTGCGCGGGGAGAACAATGGACCAATGCCGCCGGGAATGCCCAGGAGGCCAAGCTGGTTTCCCTCGAGCGGGGAGTTGTTGTCTTCCAGCGTCCCGATGGATCGCGAGTCGATATCGCCCTGGCGAGTCTGTCGGCCGCATCCCGACAGCGGGTGCTGGATGAAGCCGGTGAGATCGAGGTGCCGGAACGCCTTCGATCGGACTTTGGTCTGTATGTCCGCACCCTGAAACGCCTGAACGAATTGCATCGCGAGGGAAAGATCGGGGAGGCCGAGAGGATGAAACAAAGCGCTGTGATTCAGGCGCAATTTGAGAAGACCTGCGGAGAGTTGAATATTCCAGAGGCCCGTCGGAAACAATTAATCCAGTTGGCCCAAAACCGTTGATGGCATAACAGGTGCGGATGAAAATGATACATGCTCGACTGTCGATGGGGGTGGCAATCTGGATGGCGTGGGGACTCCAGGTTCAGGCGACCACCGTCACCAATACGATTCCCCGGGGATGGGATTTCGCTTGTGCCTCAAACACGCCCGTCGTCGTCCAGCTCGATGCTCCGCTCGTCGGTCCCCCGCAGTTTACGCTGCAGAGCCGCTGGCGGGGAATCCGGCCGGGGTTTCTTACGTCGATGGTGGATCGGGTCGAATTCACACCCAGCGTACCCTTCCTTCCCGGGGAACCGTTGGAGGCGTCCCTGTCGGGACTGGCCACGAATTTCACCTGGCGGTTCCAGTCGGCGGCGCAGGGGGGGAGTGCCATCCTGACCTCGAATAACAACTCGAAGGTCATTTATACGGCGGGAGCGAATGGTTTTCGAAATATCGCGCTCGCCGATTTGAACAACAACCAGACCCTGGAAGTCATCGCTCCGGCCTTGAATAAATCCACGGTCATTCTCGCTTCGGGCGTTCCGGCGGTGACCAGCACGGTGACCCTGGCGGGATCGATCCAGGATGTGGCGGTAGCTGATTTTAATGGCGACGGGCGACCCGATCTGCTGTTGGGGTGTGCAACCCAAATGCTGGTGGTCGCCACGAACGCGGGGAACGGCCTGTCATTTGGGATAGCGGCACAAACGGTTAGTGGCGTCTCGGGCCCTCTGCGTCAGGTGGCCATCGCCGACCTGAATGGAGATGGGGCCCCCGATGCCTTGGCCATTGCCGAAACCTCGCAACATCTGATTCCCTTCCTCAATAACGGCAGCGGCGTATTAATGGCCGGAACCCCGATCCCGCTCTCGTTTACGCCTTATGGACTTGAGGCCGGAGATCTGAATGGCGACGGCCGGGTGGATGCCGTGGTGGTTGGGTATTCGGGCAACGTGGCGGTTTTTTTGAACAACGGAACGGGGACGTTGCTTCCGCCGGTGACCTATACGATTGCCAATCAAATCCTGTATACCTGTCGGATTGCGGATTTCAACCGGGATGGATTCGCGGACTTGGTGACAGCCGGTGCGGGGGGCGTTGTGTTTGTCGGGTTCGGCGGGCCGGACGGGCTGGTTTTTTCAGAGGTGGAGCACCTCTATTCGCTGTCGACCATTTATGGATTGGGCGTGGGTGATTTCGACGCGGATGGTCTGTTGGACATCATCACCTGCGGCGGCGATCAGGTGGCGGTATTGATCGGGACCGGCAGTCATTTTCAGTCGTATTTGGATCCGATAATGCTGCCCGGTGAACTTCTCCGCGACGTGGAGGTCGGCGACCGCAACGGCGACGGCCGCCTCGATGCGACGGTGTGCGGTTTGGCATCGGGGGCGGTCTACACCCTGTGGAACAGTCCGGCTTCGCAACCCGTCGTGTTGGGAACCAATTCGCAAGTCATTGTCAGCGGGGCGCCGGCCGCATTGAATCCCGGAACGGATTTTGGACCCCAACCGCTCCTGACGAGCGCGACCAATACTTTCCGAATCGCCAACCGGGGTGCCGGGGTTTTGCTAATTGGTCAGGCCCCGATTACCGGCGCACAGGCGAGTGCTTTTCAGGTGTGGGGGCTTCCGACCGATATCCAACCCGGAGTGACCTCCACTTTCCAGGTTGTTTTTTCTCCCTCTTTTCTCGGGCTTCATCAGGCCGAATTACAGATTACCAACAACAGTCCGATTTCAGGGTTTGCCTCGCCGTTCCGGATTTCCCTGGCGGGTACCGGAGTCAAAAAATGGGTTAACAGTTTAACGCTCAGCAATACCAATCCGGTGTATGACGGAACCGTCAAGGCGGTGACCCTGACTGTGGACCCCGTCGTGGATGTGGGGATCACCTATGACGGCCAGACCAATGCACCGATGACGGCGGGAGTTTATTCAGTGGTCGCCACGGTGAATGATCCGACGTATTGCGGCGTCGTAACCGGGGTGTTGAACCTGTTGCGGCGTCCGTTGACCATTGTCTGTCAGGATGCGGTCCGGGGTTATGGTTATCCCGATCCCGTCTTCACTTACACGATGACCAATTTCGCCTCGGGACAAGATCAAACCCAATTGACAACATTGCCTACGGTTACCACGATCGCGACTTCCAATACATCGGTTGGAACCTATGCCCTGACCGGTTCCGGCGGAGTGGCTTCCAATTATGCCTTCCTCTATTCCAATGGAACGCTGACCATTACCCAGGTCCTGTTGACGGCTCGGGCGGATGATCTGAATCGGCACTATGGCGAGACCAATCCTACGCTGAGCCTGTCCTACGTTGGATTCCGCAACGGAGAAATCGCGGACGTGCTCTCGCCCGCGCCAACAGCGAGTACGCTGGCAACGATCAACAGCCCGGTCGGGACCTATCCGATCACCGTGTCCGGAGGCGCGGCCACGAATTACACCCTGAAACTGGAAGACGGGGTGCTGACGGTTTTTGGAACGTTGGCGGATGTGGCGCTCACCAACTTGTTCCATCATTATGATGGAACACCCCAGAGCGTCACCGTGATCACCGTTCCCCCCGATATTCCGACGCGAGTGACGTATAACGGATCGACCAATCTCCCGATCGATGTCGGCCAGTATCAGGTGGTGGGTACGATCACCAATCCCAACTATAGCGGTTCCGCGACCGAGACCTTGGCCATTGTAAAGGGGATCCAGGTTATCTCCGCCTTTAATCCGACCAGTGGCGTTTACCCGAGCGAACAAATTCTCACCCTGGCGGCAACCGGAACCGCCTCGGGCAACCCGATTACCTATGAAATTATTTCGGGCCCGGCAGTCAAGATTGGAACCGATCAGATTCGTTTTTCAGAGCTGGGATTAGTGCGGGTTCGAGCTCGGCAGGAAGGGAATGAAAGCTGGGAGCCGTCCTTACCGGTAACGAATCAGTACGAGGCATTGGATTTGAATGCGGTTCATTATGTGGCTCAGGACGGACAGACACCGCAATGGCCCTATGTCACGGAAGGAACGGCGGCGAGTAATATCCAGGTCGCGGCGGATGTGGCTTCCGATGGCGATGAAGTCCGGGTCGGAGCCGGGTGGTATGCATCCGGAGAACGGGTGGGCCATGGGTTATTGGCCAATCGGTTGGTACTCGACAAGGCGATCCGGGTCCAAAGCGCGAAGGGTTCAGCGGTAACGGTAATCCAGGGGCAACCCGGGGAAGGCGTGGAGGCGCCGCTGGGACCTTCGGCCCTTCGGTGTGTATATTTGACCAACAACGCGATTCTGATCGGTTTTACGTTGACCAACGGATTCACTTTCGGGACCAATTCCGCGGGGGTGGGTGATCAACGGGGAGGCGGTGCGTTCTTGGCGGCCGGATCCCTGCTCAGCAATTGCGTTGTGGTGGGAAATGGGGCGGTTTACGGCGGCGGAATGATCGGGGGTGCGGCGGTTCAAACCCGTTTATTGGGGAACCACGCCCGGCTGGAGGGCGGGGGCGCCTCTTATGCTCTCCTGAATGATTGCTTGCTGGCGGGTAACCAGGCCCGCTATGGCGGGGGCGCCTTCCGATCGACCCTGGCGAGTTGTACCGTGGCCGATAACGCGGCGGAAAACGGGGGGGGCGTGTATGAAGGGACTCTCGATAACAGCATTAGCTGGTATAACACCGGCGGCGATGTTCTGGGTTCCCTGTCCCATTATGTCTGTGCGCAATCGGGAGTGGTTCCCAGTGTATCGGGATGCCGCACCAATCAGCCGTTGTTTGCCGAGCGTCCGGCCGGGAATTATGCTCTATCGCATTATTCGCCCTGCATCAATGCCGGAACCAATGGCCTGTTATTGACCAACGGTCTGGCTGGTTCTCCCTTTGACTTGGTGGGACAGATTCGTGTTTTACATGCCACACCCGATCTGGGTGCCTATGAATATAACGGGGTTCCCGGTATTCCCGTGGTGATTCCGGCCGAGAATATTCAGGCGCATCAATTCCTAGCGCGGTGGAATCCACCGTCGAACAGCGCTCCCTTCCAAATGTATCGGGTGGCATTAACCAATCGGACTTCGGCATTGGGTTCCGTGTTCGCAACCGTGTCCGCGGATCAGACGCACCAACTTTTCACCGGACTCCTGCCGGGAACGGAGTATGCCTATCAGGTCCGGACGGAAAACGAATTCAGTAATAGCGTCTGGTCGGATTGGATGTGCGTGACGACTTTGACTGATGGCGCAATCGAAATGACCACCGGTTTGGTGTTTACCGACCAATATGGCAGCGGGAATCCGACTCCCGCGACGGTGCGGCTTTCCAATGGTGGGCAGACCGCTTATTCCTGGACCCACTCCTTGAGCTTTATCGGGGGGACCGGAGGCTGGTTGACGGTACAACCTTCGGCTGGCCAGCTTGAGCCGGGCGCCCACACCGATCTGCTCTATTCGGTATCGATCAGTGGATTGGATGCGGGAACATACGAGGCGACGACACGGGTTTCCTCCGCCACGTCAACAAATAGCCCGGTCGACACGCGAATGATTTTGGTGGTAAGCCGGGGGGTGGACGTCATCACGTTCAATGCGACGAACCCAGTTTATACCGGGGCGCCGGTGAGTATTGGTGCGGTTTCCGCCCATAGCCAACCGGTTCAGGTGACCTACAATGGGGTGACGAATCCCCCGATCGACGCCGGAGTTTATGCGGTGACCGGAATTGTCGACACCTTGAATTGGGCGGGAACCAATACGGCGATCCTAACCATTTCAAAGGCGCCCCAATCCATTACGCAATTCCTGCCGGTGTCCGGGCCTTTTTATAGCACGAACCTCTTATCCCTGTCGGCACTTGGAGGAGGATCTGGAAACCCAGTGACCTTCTCCATTATCTCCGGACCGACGATCCTATTGCCTGGAAATCAAATCCGATTCACTGATTATGGCACCGTCTGGATCGAAGCCGCGCAATCGGGGAATTCGAATTGGAAACCAGCGCCTCCGTTGACCAATAGTTACCGGGTCATCCCTGCACCCAACCTGATTCACTTTGTTTCCCAAGGAGGGCAAACCTCGGTCTGGCCCTTTGCCACTTGGGACGAGGCCGCCAGCACCATCCAGGATGCGGTGGATGCGGCGTGGGATGGCGATCAGGTCCAAGTGGCCTCCGGCATTTATTCCACGGGAGGACGTGCCGCGCCGGGCTTTGGACTTCTCAACCGGGTTTATTTGAGTCGGACGGTTTCCGTGGAAAGCGTGGATGGTCCGGAAGTGACAGTGATCGAAGGTCATTCGGGTGCCGATTCCGGTTTCGGAGCCGGCGCGGTACGCTGCGCCTATCTGACGAATGGCGCCTCGTTGTCGGGCTTCACCCTTCGCGAGGGAGCGACCTTGGGAAGCGGCGATCTATTTCAGGATCGCTCAGGAGGCGCGGCGTTGTTGTATCCGGGTTGCCGAATTGCGCGATCCATTCTAACGGACAACCAGGCTTTGGATTATGGCGGCGGTGCATTCCTCTTGGAAGGCGGCGAATTGGAATCCTGCCTGGTGATCAGTAACGCGGCAGGGCGTGGAGCCGGGGCCTATCTGTTTCAGGGAGGAAGCGTTCGAAATTCCACCCTCGCGGATAATACGGCCGACGAATATGGCGGTGGAGTTTTCCTGTTGGATGCCGGAGACCTGATCAACAGCATTAGTTGGTATAACACGGCCGGAATTTGGGGCGATGCCCTTTGGACATCGGGTACCGGAATGGTTGTGCGATACACATGTGCTCAAGAGGGAGTGGTCCAGGGAGAGGCCGGCTGTCAAACCAACAATCCCGCGTTTGTCGATCGCGGAGCCGGGGATTACCATCTCGCCATCGGTTCGCCCTGCATTGGGGCGGGGGATAACGATTCGGTTCAAGGAGTTGCCGATCTCGACCTGGATGCGCGGGTAATCGATACGGTTGAAATGGGCATGGATGAAATCATTGATTTTTCGGCTGCGCCAATCGTGCTTTCTCCGACGTCGGTAACCTTGACCTCTTTCCGTGCGCGCTGGAAAGCGGCCAATAGCCTGCCCGTGACCAATTATGTGCTGGTTCTTGAGGAAACCCTTTCCGGAATCGTCCGCTTCAGCAACACGGTGGCCAATGCCACCTTCCAGGATTTCTCCAGTCTGTCCGACGGAACCAGATTTCAATATCGGTTGTATGGGGAGACTCTTTACGGGCCCAGTCCCTGGTCGGAATGGATGGGGGTAACCACCAAGGTGGGGGCGGTATTGTCGGGGCCGACCGATGTCGTCGAGTCGATCATTTATGGTGATGCCAATCCGGCGGCGATCGAAATCGGATTGTCCAACCTGGGTGATCTGTCCTGCACCTGGTCGAACCAGATGGTCTATGATGGGGCGGCGACCGGTTGGCTGACCCTGACGCCTGACCTCGGCCTAATGGCTGGCCATTCGCTGTCGAATCTGGTTCTTTCATTGGATGCGTCCGGCCTCGGGGTCGGGACGTACCAGGTGACGAATACGCTGATCTCGTCGGCCACTAACGAGCCCCAGACCTTTGTGGTTTCTTTGACCGTCAGCCAGCGGGTGTTGAATGTGATTTGCGATAGTCCGGTTCGCGGATATGGCGACCCCAATCCGCCCCTGACCCTGACGATCACCAACTTTGCGCCGAGCGAAGGTCTCGCGCAGTTGACCGGCATACCCCTGGCCGCAACCCTGGCCGAAACCTCCTCGCCGGTGGGCGTCTATGCCATTACGGCAACCGGCGGAGCGGCGTCTAATTATTTATTTAAGTATGAGGATGGGACGTTGACGATCACCCAGGTATGGTTGACGGTTCAGGCCGATGACCAAACCCGGGAATATGGAACGGCGAATCCGGATTTGACGGTGACCTATGCCGGTTTCCGAAATGGGGAAGATGAAACCGTGTTGTCGCCGATGCCAACGGTATCCACCCTGGCGGATAGCGGAAGTGCCGTAGGCCAATATGCCATTACCGTCAGCGGCGGAGCCGCGACGAATTATGCCTTCCACCGCATCGCCGGTACCCTGACCATCACCGCCGCGCCAGCGGAGGTGACGATCACCAACTTGAATCCCGTATACACCGGATTGCCATTGCCGGTGACCGTGCAGACGGTTCCCCCGGGTTTGGCGGTTCAGGTAACCTATGCGGGAGTGACCAATCTGCCGGTGAATGTAGGAACCTACGCGGTGGTGGCGAGGGTGGCGGAATCGAATTATGTCGGTGCTTCAACCGCGACTCTGTCGATCGTCAAAGCCGATCAAATGATCGGAGCTTTCATACCCCCGAGCGGAGGATATCCCGCGGACCAGGTCGTGAATCTGGCGGTAACCGGATCGGTGGCAGGAAGTGCGCCGACGTTTGAGGTGGTTTCGGGACCAGGCATTTTGCGCGAGGGGCAGACCTTGATTTTTGGGGCCACCGGAATCGTAGCGGTTCAGGCTTGGTATCCCGCCGATTCGAATTGGAATGCCTCGGTCCATGTGACGAATCAGTATTGGGCGGTTGAGACCAACGCGTTCCATTATGTGGCTCGGGCCGGGCAGACATCACACTGGCCGTATGCGAGTTGGGATACGGCGGCCAGTAACATCCAGGAGGCGGTCGATGTGGCCGGCGATGAGGATACGGTTTGGGTGGGGTCGGGATCTTACACCCAGGGCGTTCGGCGGGACGCCGGATCCAGTCTGGATTGCCGACTGATCGTTCCGCGTCGCATTACGGTTCGCGCTCTCAATGGCGCGGCGGCAACGCGGATTGTTGGGGTGGCCGCTCCCGCTGGCGGGGGTAATGGGACCGGGGCCGTTCGATGTGTCTCTTTGAGTTCGGGAGCTGTTTTGGACGGGTTTACGATTACCAATGGGCATACGCTGGGCCTGTCCGCATCATCAACCGATCGATCAGGCGGTGGTGCCTGGCTGGCGGCCGGTAGTGAAGTGCGACATTGCTTGCTGATCCGGAATTCCGCCGCGGAGTTCGGGGGCGCGGTTTATCTGGATGCCGGCGGCGATGTGATCAACAGCCTGGTGCAGAGCAACACCGCGCAATTCGGCGGCGGGATTTATCTGGCCCAGGGCGGGTGGGTTCGCAATTGTACGGTAGTCGGAAACAACGCCCAAAATAATGGGGGCGGTGTGTTCCTGGCTCAAGGCGGAACGGCCGTGAACTCCATTGTGTATTATAATACCGCAGGGACCGGCGTTCGGGATGTTTCCGTTCAAGGCACGGGAACGGTGGTGCGCACGGTCTGTGCCCGGGATGGCGTGGTGAATGGGAGCGAGGGCTGCATCACGAATTCGCCGCAATTTAGCAACCCCATCGGCGGTGATTACGGGCTGCTCGTAACGTCGCCTTGTATCGACCAGGGGGATGATGCGTTTGTGAATTGGGCGCTGGATTGGAAGGGCGGGATGCGCCAGGTTGGGCCGGTGGATTTGGGAATTCAGGAATATGCCGGGGCGCCGATAGCTCCCGTTGTTCTGTCACCGTCCAATATTGGGGCCTACGGATTCCGAGCCCAATGGATGGCCGGGAACCTGATAATCGTATCCAATTACCTGCTTGAGGTGGTTCGCGTGTCGGATGGCCAGGTGGCTTACAGCAATTCTGTCGGAGCGGTGACGCATCGCGATATTTCCGGTTTGGAACCGGTCACGGTTTATCAATATCGGGTTTCAGCCGGTAATGTTTCCGGATTCAGTGTCCCTTCCGATTGGATGATGGTAACCACCCTACATGCCGCCGTTTTGCAGGGGGTGACCAACCTGAGTTTCACCGCCCGCTATGGCGATGTGAATCCCGCGGGCTCGGTCGAGCGAATGACCAATACCGGGGTCGGAGAATGCGCGTGGTCCAATCAAACGATTTACACCGGAAGTGCTTCGGGCTGGCTGACCGTATTCCCGGGTTCCGGAACGTTGGCAGGAGGAGCTGCCACCTCTTTCAGCGTCATCGTCGATCTCGCGGGATTGAATGCGGGCGGCTATGTGACCACCAATCGGATCCAGTCCGGGATGATCCTCAACGGATCGCTAGATTTTATTGTGACCTTGACCGTGCAAAGGATGAATCAAACCATCCGCTTCCCGCATCCGGGACGGATTGGGTTGCAGATTCCGCTGACTCTCAATGCCACGGTGCCCAGCGGCCGGCCGGTCCAATATAGTCTGGTCTCGGGACCGGCGATATTGAGCAGCAATCAGTTGACGGCCATCGGGTTCGGGACGATCACGGTTCGGGCGGAGGAACCCGGCGATGGCAATCACAATCCGGCTGGGCCGATGGATGTGACCTTTATTGTTGGGGGAACCCCCAATGACTTCGATGGCGATGGGGTGAGTGATCAGGCTCTCTACAATCCCGTCACCGGACGGTGGTATCTCCGCAACAATATTATCGTGGGGGATGCTCAGTGGGGGTATGCCGGAACAAAAGCGGTGCCCGGCGATTACAATGGGGATGGGCTACTCGATTTGGCCGTGTTCGATCCGACCAACGGCATGTGGTTTATCCGCGGTCAGGATGGGACCATCCTGGCCTGGAACCTGAATTGGGGGTATCGCGGGGTCGTTCCCGTTTCGGGCGATTACAATGGGGATGGGGCCGATGATTTGGCCGTGTTTGACCCGGTTACCGGCGAATGGTTTATTCGGACCCTGGACGGCACTGTCCTGGCTTGGCATGTTCAGTGGGGCTATGCCGGAGTGGCTCCGGTGCATGGGGATTATGATGGGGATGGCAAGTCGGACCTTGCGGTCTACGATGCGGCGACCGGTCTCTGGTATATTCGCCAATTGAATGGAGCTGTGCTGACTTGGGCGGACCAATGGGGCTTTGCCGGCGCGACTCCGGTTCCCGGAGATTATGACGGCGATGGGACCGATGATATGGCCCTTTATGATGCGTTGTCCGGCGGGTGGTATATCCGGACGCTGGGCGGAACGGGTCTCGGCTGGAATTTGAAATGGGGCTACGAGGGAACCCTGGCCGTCCCCGGCGATTACAATGGAGATGGCGTCTTTGACTTGGGCATTTATGATCCGCAAACGGGCAAGTGGTATGTTCGGACCCTGAACGGCGTCGTACTGATCTACGATGATCTGTGGGGCGGGGCCGCTCCGATTATTTATTAAATTCCGTCCAACTCCAGTTCTTCCGCCCGAAGGGTAAGCGGGTCGCCGAGCAGGCGCGGGGCCAGCCAATGGACCCGTTCACCCCGTTCGATATGGACCAATTCTTTGACCCGGGTGCGGGTTAAGTTGCGGGTTTGAATTTCACAGGGATACAGTTGGCCATCCGCTGCACAAGACCAAGTGCAGACCTTGCCTTTTTGTTCACTGATCGGCGCAACCAGACGACCCCGGTCCATGGTCCCAGGCTGAAGCGCGGTCGCGGGTTGGGGTGTCAGGGCCAGGAAACAGAATTTGAGAAAAGGAATCTGGTGGGCCATCCGGCGATTTACGACGACGAGTGAGCTGGGAGGGGTCCAGCGCCGGACTTCATGACACCACACTTCTCCTTTGCGAAGCAATGGACAAGGTTCGGCGTGAAGGCACGGTCCCAGGATCCGGGCAGTATGGGCGGCGCTGATGGCGTCGCGCAGAATTTCGAGACGTTCCGCACAAAGATGCAGAGCCGGTTCCAGGATCAGGAGCAGCCCGTCGGGCGCGAGGCGGCTGACCAGGTTCTCGATCCAGCGAAACACCGCTTCGGGTGCGGCATCGGCCATGAGTTCATTCAACGTGGAGCCCACGAGGATGATATCCCAAGGATCGTGGAATCGATCCAAGCCGGACATCAGGTCGCCGGGAACGACCGTCCATCTGCCCTGGGGCCAGAGGGTGGTGCGGTATTTTCGGGCGATGGAATCGGCATGCCGCAGGCTTTCGGTGGAATGGTCCAGCGCCCAAACCTTGAAGGGCTGAGTTGGAGACTGTTGGGCGATAGCGGCGCCGACAGCGAAACCGGTGGCGCCGGTTCCAGCGCCCAGATCGAGAATTTTAAGGGTGCGATCGTTGGGCAGGCGCCAGCCGGCGGCGCCGCAACATTCGCTAAAAACCCATTGGGTTTTGATAAAAGATTGAGGAAAGAAGAAAAGACCATACGCGAGCGCTTCGGCCGCGGATTCGATATAAGGTTCAAACCGGTCCGGGCGTTCTTTGGTAAAAAGGTCGCTCAATCGTTGAACGGTGGGTTCGAGTTGGGCGGCGGCTTCGGCAAAGGGTCCGGTAGGGCTGAGCCGCCGGGCACAATCCATCCAATACTGCTCAAGGGTGGGAGGGTAAAGAATCATTTGAATATGATACGGGATTAGGCCATGAATCACAAGCTTAGCCTGCGGCTGACAAAATAAAGGCTGATAGGCTGTAGGATTTTAGGCTGTTAGTTTGATGCGCAACTACAAGGTGGGAATGGCGGATTGCACGGCAATCAGGTTCGAAGACGACTTATGACATCCGGCCGGATACCTGGTAAAGGGCACCCCTGCGGGTTTTAAAGAACACGGTGTCCTTTATCTTTTCGACCGGAATCCGTCGCCCTTTACATTGCACCACTGGTAACCGTGAACCGCGCCACCGGATTTGGCAGGATTCACCCGCGAGACTTTTGATTTCGGCGTGAAGCCCGGTTTTGGGTTTCCAGACAGCCGACACGATAAAGCCGCCGCGTGCGGGAAGGCTCCGAAAGCCCGCTGCTTTTTTCTGGGGCCAGGCGGGGAAAAACCGAATCACTCGGCCCTGACTTTGAAGCAACATTTCCGTGGTCGCGACGACCCCCAGATAATTATCTTCAGGGACCCGCGAGGTATCGGGCAGCAGGTGAATCCATTGCGTCGTCCGGGCCTGTCCCGCCGGGAATCGCTCGCGCAGGATGATTTTTCGCGCCATGGAAAAGGCGTTGGGCAGGCCCATCCTCAAGGCCGGAATGGCGCACCACCAATGATGGATCCAAATCATATCCGGATGCCATTTTTCCCAGGTATTCCGGCGCATAATATCTCGCAGCATCGGCGCCACCCCGTCCGGTTCATCCCCGTCGACATATTCGCCCGGGAATACGGTCCAGGCCGCTGCCACGGATTGGCTGGAGCCGATTTGACGGGCCCCGCGCCAGGTATCCGTATTGCTGGGCACATCATTTTTATCGGAATATATCCAGAACGTCCCGTCGGCCTGCCGGTCAACCCGGACCGGCCTGATATTCGTGAGCGCCCACTCCCATTTTTTGCGCCAGGCGGCGTCCACTTTCAACACGCGGGCGGCTTCGATCGCATATTGGAAGGTGTTGCGAAACAGGATCAAATCGATGAAGGGGTCGCGATTATGTTTGAAATCATGGGACCAGGCGGGCGATTCCAGATTCAACGAAGGATAGAGATCGCCACTCGCATCCAGGTATTTTTGGAGATAGCGCCAATAAAAGGCGGCCGCTTCCTTGAAATAGGGATAGGCTTGTTCGCGGAGAAAGGTCTTATCGCGGAAATATTCCCACTGCCACCATAAAGGCTGCCCATGCCAGCCGGTCATGCCAAGGGCGCGCCCGCACTGATTGGAACTGGCCTGACGGTGCGCCTGCTGGAAAGGGAACAGCCAATGGGGTGAGTGAATGCCCTTCAAATTAAACGTGATTTTCGCCAGATGCCGGAAAGCCGGTAACATGCTCTTGAGCCAATTCGCGTAGGCGGTATTCAACTCGGGATGATGTGTGGGCAAAATGGCGAGGAACATTTTTTGGATGTTCATGTTGACGGTATAGCCGCTGTGCCCGATATGAATATCCCAGGGCGGAATATTGGCATCGCCGGTTGGCGCCAGGGCTTTCGGTGAGATCATGCAGGCAAAAGAAAACAAATTGCGATACCAGCTTTTTTCGAGTTCCCGGTCAGCCAACTCGACGCCGGACCGATCCCAAAAGGCGCCCCAGGATTTCGCATGCTGGGTCCGGGCGCGGGTATACGCCGGGAGCGTGGCTTCTCCAGCCAGGCTTCGGGCCCGGCGCATGGCATCCCCGCGGCCGTCTCGGTTTGTCGCTACCCCCACCATGAATTCCAGGGATTGGCCCGCCTCCAGTTCACAGACCTGCCACAAACGGAAAGGATGCGCCTCCACCGGCCTGACCGTGCGCCCCTTTGCGGGTTGCGGGAAGGACGCGGCCAAGTGCCAGTGAAAAGCCTTTGCCCCATACTCCGCCGGGATCGTTTGCGAGACCACGCCGTGATAGTCATCTAGGCGTCGTGTTTTCGGGAGAGGAATCGAAGCATCTATGGCATCCGGCGGTTTTTCCACACACAGCCGGATTCCGCCCAATTGCCCTTCCTGGCTTAACCGCACGCGGATCGCATTCGCATTCCGGTCCACAAACGCTTCGATTCGGAGGCGGCTCGTGCCATGCCAGCCGAATTCCATTTCATACTCGGAGGTGACCCTGCCGGTGGAAATATCCACCTCCGTGTGAATGCGGGTGGAGCTGGTACCCGAGTGGAAAATCCGAAGCAGGCCGGCCGGCTTCGGACAAGGAAAGGGATGCTTTTCCCACCCCGGCCCATGATCGATATAGCGCAAGCCTTTAGGCGGCGGCCGGTCATACGTCGGGCAACCGCGATAGTTCGCCCCCTCCAGCCGGAATCCATAATCCCGCCCCAGTCGGATCAGATCATCCTGGGTCACCACCCAATCCTTGGACACATGGTCAAAGCGAGTGTCCCAGATGTCGTTCTTGCCCAGGTGCAGGCGAAACTCATTTTGGAACACCTGCACGATCGCGCCGACATCGCCGTTGCCGATGGCCGGCGCCTCGTGAATGTTGTTCACCGGTCCGTCAAAAATTAGGTTATGTTCGGGCCGAATCCGGATGTCATGAGGGGTGGATTTCATGGGATGAATGTACAACACCTTGATCTAAAAGATCAAGGTGGCGGGCGCGCAGGTGTAAGACAAATATCTATTAAGTCCACTACGAAATACACGAAAAGCGCGAAAAGAGGGGGAGTCAAAACAACCTATCCTCGCAAAACGTTGCACCTCATTGGCGCAACATTTTGCGAGGATATTGATCGGTGTACCGGGTTGATCAGCAGACGATTAGTTTCGCGTCGTTGGCGTATTTCGTAGTTCATGTGCTTTTCCCAGGATGACGAGGCTTTCCTCCATTCCCCGGAATTTGTTCTAAGCCCGGGACTAGGTCCCTCTCGCCCGTGATGAGAAAAGAAAAACGCCGCAGAGGGACCTGCGGCGCCACCCAAGAAGTAATCACGAATTAGGAACTCAACGATTCCAAAGATAAAAAAAGGCGGGCGAGATTTCTCTCGCCCGCCTGTGTGCGCCGACTATTACACCGTATAGGTGGATGCCGACGTCTTGCCGCCGGATCCAGTCCAATCGGTGTGGAAGAATTCGCCGCGGGGCTTGTCGACCCGCTCGTAGGTGTGGGCGCCGAAATAATCGCGCTGGGCCTGGAGCAGGTTGGCGGGAAGCCGTTCACAGCGATACGAGTCGTAATAATTCAGAGCGGAACTCATCGACGGCACGGGGATGCCGAGATCGATGGCCGTCTTGATGACCGTGCGCAATGAGCGCTGGGCCTTGGCAACAACCTTCTTGAAGTAGGGATCCAGGAGGAGGTTGGCCAGCTTGGGTTTCTTGGTGAAAGCTTCCTTGATGTTGTCGAGGAATTGGGCGCGGATGATGCAGCCACCGCGCCACAGAAGGGCGATTTCGCCGAACTTCAGATCCCACTTGTATTCCTCGGAAGCGGCGCGGAGCAATTGATAGCCCTGGGCATACGAACAGATCTTCGAGGCATACAGGGCGTCATGCAGTTGAGCGATGAATTTGGCGCGGTCCTTGCGATAGGGCTTGTTGGGGCCCTTGAGCTTGGCCGCCGCGGCCACGCGCTCTTCCTTGATGGCGGAAATGCAGCGAGCGAAGACCGCTTCGGCAATCTGCGGAATGGCCACTCCGAGATCGAGTCCCGCGACGGAAGTCCACTTGCCGGTGCCTTTCTGTCCGGCGGTGTCGAGGATCAGGTCCACCATGGCCTTGCCGGTTTCGGGATCCTTGACCTTGAGGATGTCGGTCGTAATGTCGATCAGGTAGGAATCCAAAACGCCCTTGTTCCATTCGGCGAAGACGGGTTGCATTTCCGCGGCCGACATGCCCAGGCCCTGCGACATGATCTGGTAGATTTCGCAGATCAACTGCATATCGCCGTA
>Ga0118677_10004839_pt1 | contig 24116 bp, 24 predicted proteins | sample AliMusrvi5mmetaG_FD_86154 | JGI IMG/M metagenome (GOLD analysis project Ga0118677, IMG submission 86154)
ACACTGGCCAGACCCCCGCAAATTTCACGAAGACTGTGCGCCCTTCCAAGTTGGCAGAAGAGCATCGCCACGAACTGCGTCCAGCAATCAAAGCCTTTGGCCGCCCGTAGCGGCGGCGAGACCGCGTGGCGACCAAACACTACAGCAGAGTCCCTTGCTTCGAGGCCCCCGCGTCCTGAAAGGCCAGCAGGCAGGCGGCAAGCTGCTCCTGTGAATGGGACTTCCGAATTTTATCAATTTCGGCGGCTGCCAACAAATCGCACCGTTCGTTTTCGGGATGCCCGACGTGGCCTTTGAGCCATTTCCATGTGACCTTGTGGCGGCGGGTCTGGGCGTCAAGCTCCCGCCAGAGGTCGGAGTTCTTCACCGGCTGCCGTGCTGCGGTGATCCATCCTCGCGCCTTCCAACTGTTTATCCATTCGGTAATTCCCTTCCGGAGATATTGGGAATCTGTGTGAATGCTCACCTCGCAGGACTCCTTGAGCACCGAGAGCCCCTCAATTCCAGCCCGGATTTCCATGCGGTTGTTTGTCGTTGCAGGCTCGCCGCCGGAAATCTCTTTTGTGTGCTCGCCGTGTCGAAGTATGGCAGCCCATCCGCCAGGACCGGGATTTCCGTGGCATCCGCCGTCTGTAAAAATGGTGATCTTTTTCAAGCCGGACAATCATTCAAATCCGCAGGTGATCCGGCAACCCGATTCGCTTTGAAAGTTTGAAAACCACTCTCCCGGCGGGGCAATGTCAAACCGGGCATTCCGGGAACTCCGCCGCGTCGCTTGCCGCGAATTACTTCCAGTCCATCATGGGTTCGATCCTGCGCCGGGGAGCCGCTCCGGCTTCTCGGGGTGGGGGTCAGCGGCCTCCCTGAGTGCCCCAACCTCTACGCTCCGCGAAGAGGAGTTCGCCCCATTCCTCAAGACCGGGGATAGAGGAGAGTTCCTCGGCCGCAATGAGCATTTTCACCCCGGTGCTCTTCATCTCCAAAAAGGTGGATCAACCTCTTCAGGCAGTTTGGCCGGTGGAAAACAAGGCCTTTCACATCGGGAAACATCAGCAAACATCGAGAGACGTTTTCCCACTCTATTTTCCACTTTGCCTTTTTCAAGGTTGTGAAAAATTGTAAGTTATTGTTGATGAATAAGAAAGGCGAGGGTCGGAATCGAACCGACGAATACAGCTTTTGCAGAGCCGTGCCTTACCACTTGGCTACCCCGCCGTTAACAGTTTTTACCGATACACATTCACCGGCGGGATGACAACAGATACTTGTCCTCCTTGGGAAGTTCCTTCGGACTGGTCGAGGGCATCGACGAGGTTGTCTTTGAACGAGACGCTGAGAGTGCCGGAGGGAACTTTGACGTAGATCGTGGCCGGGGCATAACCTCCGCTCGATTGGACGAGAGGGGGGGCGGGGCAGTTTGTTCCCCTTCTTGGATATTGGACGGGAAGCCGGTTATAGGGGATGGCGGTCTGGTTATAAACCGGCACGTAGGTTGTTTGGGGAACAAGTTCGTATTTGATGTAATCCCAGACCTGCTGGGTGCCTTCCTTGTTGGCGCGGCTGGATTTTTTTTGAGGTTTTCCGAGGCTGCGAAAAACTTCTTCAGGCGTCATGCCGATGGCGACCTCGTTGCGTGCGATGAGGGCTTCGATTTTGCGCCGCCGCTCATCGCTTTTGCGAAGATTTTCGACGAACTTTTCCGGGAGCGGGTCAAAACTCCGGGGATCCGCCCAAGCGATCACTCCGCCCTGCAGGGCATCTCCACGGATGCGAAACAATCCGTTTGCGGCGAGGGCTTCGAGTTTGACTGTTTGGGGGAACCGGAGCGTTCCTGCGGGTCGTTTGCACTCGATGTCCAGGTAGCAGGGCGCGGGCTGGATCAACTTGAGCCCGACCGGTTTCAAATCGAGATCCGAAAGATAAATCACTCCGGATTCGCGGATGATCGGCGAGGCCAACGCCGCGCGGGCGACGAGACAAAGAACCAACAGCACCGGCAGAGTGTGCTTCATGGGGTGCAATATTGCAGATGCGGAACGGAAAGACAAATACGAAAGGGGAACCCGTTGCGATCCCGGCGCAAAATCCAACGGCATTTTTAGGACGACTGGTTTCTTGGCAAAACCGCCCGTCGTGTTAGGTTGTCGTCCATCATGAGGGGGGCGCGCACGAGGAATTGGTTGATCCGGGCCGGGGTTGCCTGCCTGCTTGTCGCGGGTTGTTGCCATGACGGGTGGGCGTTGGAAGCGGATATTATTCTTCCTGAGTCGGATTTTTCGCCTCAGCCGATCCAGCTCACCGAAAAATCCGGGCACCAGGCCGAGGCGATCGCCCGCTATCTCCAGGCAATTTTTGAAGAGGAAACCGAGGGGCCGGACAAAGCGGTGGAAACCAAGCGCAAGGTGCTGCTGGCGGATCCCACATTCACGGATCTGGCGGTTGATGTTGCGCGCCAGTATCTGCGTCATGGCGAAACAACGGAAGCGATCACGGTGCTAAAAGATGCCGCCAAGGCTTCCCGCAAGGATCCCTCTCCCGCGCTGGCTCTTGCCGCCATCTATCTGAGGCAACTGCAAAAGCCGGATTTCGCGGAAAAATATGCGTTGCAGGCGCTCGCGATCTTTCCGGACGATGCGTCCCCGTATGTGTTGCTGTGGGAAATTTACCGGACGACCGGTCAACCGCAGAAGATCGAGGCGCTTTTTCATCGTGCCCGGAAACAAAAAGAGGCGGGGGCACTTTTTTGGATCGAGTTGGCGGAACTGCGGATGCGCGAGGGGCCGCACAACGGAACGACTCCGAATGAGACGGTGGTGGCCGGCATCCTGCCCCTTTTGGATCTCGCCGTCGCGCGGGTCGGCGACGACGCGGGAACGACCACCCGCATCGCCGACTGTTTCGCGTTCTGCGGACGCGTTGAGCGGGCCGTCCCGCTTTACAAAAAAGTGCTGGACCGGCATCCGGGGCTGGCGGGAGCAAGGGAAAAACTCGCCGCCTGCCTGCTGCGTTCGGGGGACACCACGGAAGCCGTCAAGCTGCTTGAGGAAATTGTGCGGGCGAATCCGCTGGATCTGAGTGCCTACGACCAGCTCGCCCGCTTGCACCTGTCGGCAAAAAATCTTCCCAAAGCCCTCACGAACCTCCGACAAGCGCTTCTGCTGGCTCCTTCCGACCCTTTGCGTCACGCGGATGTTGTCCGTTTCAGCTTCGGAACGGGGGACATCCGGGGAGCGCTCGCCGCCGCCACCGAGGCCGAAAAAAAATTTCCAACGCATGTGGAGTTCACGCTTTACCGGGCCATGGCCCTGAGCGAGGCAGGGCGGCACGAAGAGGCGATCAAGGCCTTCGAGCGGGCCTATGTGCAGGCGGCCAACACCTGCCCTGATCTTCTGGACAGTGATTTTTATTTTAGTTACGGCACTGCGGCCGAGCAGGCCGGGCAGCCGGTCAAAGCCGTCGAACTTCTGCGCAAATCGATCGAACTCGATCCCGGCAAGTCCGCGCGCGCCTGTAATTACCTTGGCTACATGTGGGCCGAACGGAACGAAAATCTTGACGAGGCGGAGCAACTCGTCCGGCGCGCCCTCGACGCCGATCCCGACAACGGAGCCTACCTCGACACGCTGGGCTGGGTCTCTTTCCGCCAAGGGAAATTCCATGAGGCGATCGGGGAGCTGCTGCGAGCGGCGGAGCGGGTTCCGGAGCCGGATGCGGTGGTCTTCGAACACATCGGCGATGCCTACGAAAAGCTGGAAAATCCGGTCGCGGCGGTTCTTTACTGGCAGAAGGCCCTCCATGAAAATCCGGCCAGCAAGTCGCTTCCGGCCAAACTCGACGGGCATTCGTCGCACGTCGTCCAGCAACCGAAACCGCCCGGAGCAAGGGGGCAACCTTGAGGACTGTCACAACAAAGCAGGGCTAAAGGGAAAGGCGCAGCCCATCATACGACAAGCGGACATTTTGAGGAAGAAGGCTCTCGGTTTCGGCATGACCGAGATCGTGGCACATATGGATGAAATACGTTTGGCCGGGCTGGATACGGTCAACCACCGCGAGAGCTTGCCTGATGGAAAGGTGGGTCGAGTGCGGTTCGTGCCGGAGGGCGTCAATGACCAGAACATCGGCACCGCGGGCGGACTCTTCGGCTTCGGCGGGCACGTCCTGGCAGTCGGTCATGTAGGCGAGAAGTTTGCGTCCGCCGCGCCACAGGACGAGTCCGTTGGTGGTGGTGCTGCCGTGGGGCAGCCGAACCGGAACGATCCCGGTTTCCCCGAGGCGGAACGGCCCTTCGATGACATGGGGATCGGGGCGCACGTAGGTCCGGAATTTCGGACTGTCATCAAAGGCATATTGGAAGATGCGGGCGAGGTCGTCGAGGGTGCGTTGCGATCCGTAGAGGGGGATCGCTTTGTCCTCCATCTCGCAAAAGCGCCGCAGGTCGTCGAATCCCAGAACATGGTCGCAGTGCGAATGGGTATAGACGACCGCGTCGAGCCGGGTGATCTCCTCGCGCAGGCACTGGGCGCGGAAGTCCGGCGTGGTATCCACAGAAAACACCATCTCCGGGGTGCGGACGAGAAGGGAGGAGCGCAGGCGTTTGTCGCGGGGGTCGGTCGAGCGGCAAACCCGGCAACCGCATCCGATCACCGGGATCCCGTGCGATGTCCCGGTTCCCAAAAATGTGATTTCCATATCCTGCATCGCTTTGCTTTTGTCGGGCAGAGTGGCATAGTCGGCGCATGTCCGCAACGCTGACATCCCTGCGCATCCGGAATCTTGCCCTTGTCGAGGAGCTCCTTTGGGAGCCTCCGGGCGGCTGTGTCGCCATTACCGGCGAGACGGGAGCCGGAAAATCGATCCTCATCGGTGCCGTGAAACTTCTGCTCGGCGAGCGCGCCGACAAGTCCCTTGTCCGCTCGGGGGCGGACTCCTGCACGGTTGAGGGGGTCTTTGACCTTTCGGCGGATTCGCCCGCGCACGGGGCGCTGGAGGAGGGGGGCGTCGAGCCTTGCGAGGGCGGACGGCTGATCATCCGCCGCACGGTGACGACATCGGGCGGCGGCAAGCAGTTTGCAAACGGCTCGCCCTGCACCCTCGCGCTCTTGCGCCAGATCGGCGACCTGCTCATGGATTTGCACGGCCCGCACGATCACCAGAGTCTCTTCTCGTGCGACCAACAGCTCAACCTTCTCGACGCCTTTGCCGGCGCGGAGCCACTGCGGACGACCTGCCAATCCGTCCGCAAAGAATGGATGCGGCTCGCCGCAGAAAAAAAACGACTCTCCGATGATGCGGAGGCACTCGCCCGGGAGACCGATATCCTTGCCCATCAGGTCGGAGAAATCGAAACAGCCGCACTCCAGCCCGGCGAGGAAGAGCCGCTTCTCGCACGCCAGCAGACCGCAGCCAATGGCCGGCGGCTTGCGGAAATCTGCGCCGCATTGACGGCCCATGTCTCGGAAGCCGAAGATTCCCTGACCTCCCGCCTGGGCGATATTTCCCGCCTCACAAAAGAAATGGGACGGCTCGACCCGGCCGCAGCGGGCTTTGCCGACTCGACAGGTGGCATCTTTGAAGCGGCACAAGATCTTGCCCGCGCGATCGACCGCTACGCCTCCTCGTTGGAAAGCGATCCCCGCCAGCTCGCCGCCATCGAAGCCCGGCTCGACACGATCCAATCGCTCAAACGCAAATTCGGCGCCAGCGTCGAGGCGGTGATCGCGTTTGGCGAAAAGGCGTCCGCGCGACTGGCTTCGCTGCGGGCCCGCGAGGAACGCGGAGCCGGCCTCGACGAGGAGATCGCGCGGGCGTTGGCCGCGCTGGATGCCGCGGCCGCCAAGCTCACCCGCGCCCGGAAGGCGTCCGCCCCGAAGCTGGTCGCGCTCGTCAAGCGTCATCTGGGCGACCTCGGGTTCGCAAAAGCGGGATTCTCGATCGCGCTCGAAAACCTTTCCGAACCCGGACCGCACGGATGCGAACGGACGGAGTTTCTCTTTTGTCCGAATCCCGGAGAGCCGGAACGTCCGCTGCGCGCGATCGCCTCAAGCGGGGAAATTTCGCGCGTCATGCTCGCCATCAAGACATCGCTCGCCACGCAGGACAGCGTGCCAATTCTGGTTTTTGACGAAATCGATGCCAATGTCGGCGGCGAGATCGGCGCGAAGGTCGGTGCAAAAATGAAAGCTCTCGGGGCATCCCATCAGGTCTTCTGCATCACCCATCTCCCGCAGGTGGCCGCGACCGCGTCGGCCCAGTTTGTTGTCACCAAGACGATTGACGGCAATCGCACGCGCACCGGTCTGATCGAAGTGGCCGGCAAATCCCGCGAGGAGGAAATCGCCCGCATGCTTGGCGGCAAGGCCGACTCCGCGCTCCGCCACGCCCGCGCCCTCCTCGACGGGGCCTGAACGACTTTTGATATGGTCATAAATCCAGTGTCTCCACGTCATCGGAGAGAAAAGCCGGCCCCTTTCGGAAGCGGGCGGCATGGGCTTTCCATGCTGTTCGGCGGCCTTCTTCTCCTGGAATTGCCGGGCTGCGCGGTTCAGCCGCCCTCCCTGCCGCCGGATAGTTTTCCGCTCGTGGAGTTGATCTCCGCAAGACTCGCGCTTGCCAAAGAGGTGGCCCGCGCAAAGCGGGAGGCCGGACTGCCGGTTCGTGATCTGGCGCGGGAAGACGTCGTCGTGATGCGTCTTGCCGAGCAGGCGTATGCCGCTGGGTTGTCTCCCGGTGCCGCGCTGCGCCTGATCCGGGCGCAGATCGAGGCTTCCTGCCTTGAACAGGAACGGTGGATGAAGGAGTGGAACAATGGCGGAAAGATGCCGTCGGGCGAGCCTCCCGATCTTGAGGGCCTTCGCCAGCAACTCGACCGCATTTCCTCCCGGATACTGGCCGAGTGGGCGGCCGTGGAAGGAATTCCCCTGCCGGGCGCCACTTTGAAAGCCCGCCTTGTCCAAGACGGCTATTCCGTGCCCGCAGCGACTGCCGCAGCGGCCTTCGCCCACTGATGCGAACAAACTAACCGCCGGAAGGCTTCGGGTGTCCGTCCGGTCTCGCGCTTGAAGAACCGGCAGAAGCAGGTCGCCGGGCAACTTTTCATCGTCTGAAAAAAATCCACACGCATTTACAAAAAAAGGACATTGCTTAAACCTTTTTTAACATGTGATCTTTTCCGCGTCGAAAGCAAATCCCTCTTTCGACAGAATCCAACCTTCCGCACCCATTCATGAGCACGTATTTCCCACAAGTTAAGAATCCCATTCCCTACGAAGGCCCGAAGAGCCGCACGCCGCTGGCCTTCAAATGGTACAACCCCACGCAGGTCGTCGCCGGCAAGACGATGGCCGAGCACTTCCGGTTTTCGATCGCCTTCTGGCACACGTTCAAGGGCGGCGGCGCCGACATGTTCGGGCCGGCCGCATGGGTGAGGCCGTGGAACGCGGGATCGCCGATGGAAGCCGCCTCGCACGCCCTGCAGGCGAATTTCGAATTCTGCCGGAAGCTCGGCGTTGGCTACTATTGCTTCCACGACCGCGACATCGCCCCGGAAGGCGCGACATTCTCCGAGTCGTGCAAGAACCTCGACGTCATCGTCGCCCAGGCGAAGAAGCTCCAGAACGACACCGGGCTCAAGCTCCTCTGGGGAACGGCCAACCTGTTCTCGAACCCCCGCTTCACCCACGGCGCGGGCACGAATCCCGACGTCCACGTGTTTGCCTACGGCGCGGCGCAGGTGAAGCACGCGATGGATGCCACACAGGAGCTTGGCGGCGAAAACTACGTCTTCTGGGGCGGCCGCGAAGGTTACGAAACCCTCCTCAACACCGACTACAAACACGAGCAGGAGCAGTTCGCACGCTTCCTCCAGCTTGCCGTCGATCACGCGAAGAAGATCGGCTACACCGGGCAGTTCCTCATCGAACCGAAGCCGAAAGAACCGACCAAACACCAGTATGATTTTGATACGGCCACCGTGCTCGGCTTCCTGCGCGCCCACGATCTCTACGATCATTTCAAAATCAACATCGAAGCCAACCACGCGACGCTGGCCGGACACACCTTCGAGCACGAGCTCACCGTGGCCGCCGCGGAAAACAAGCTCGGCAGCATCGATGCCAACAGCGGCGACATGCTCCTCGGATGGGATACCGACCAGTTCCTCAGCAACCTGTACACGACGACCGCCGCGATGCAGGTCGTGCTCGGCCAGGAAGGCGGGATCGGCGCGGGCGGGTTCAACTTCGACGCAAAATGTCGCCGCGGTTCGATCGACGAGCTCGACCTTTTCTACGCTCACATCGGCGGCATGGATTCGTTCGCACGCGGCCTGATCGTCGCCGACAAGATGGCCCGGGACAACGCGCTGGCCTCGTTTGTCGCCGAGCGCTACGCCTCGTGGAACTCCGCTCTCGGCAAGGAAATCCTCGCCGGGAAAGCCTCCAGCGAGTCGCTCGAGAAATGGGTTCTCGAAAATGGCGAGCCCACGCCGAAGAGCGGACGCCAGGAATTTCTCGAAATCCTCATCAACGACTACCTGCTCGGCTAAGGCGGCAGACGTCCGTCCATGTCTCTCTACCTCGGCCTCGACAGCAGCACCCAGGGGGTGAAGGCGGTTCTCATTGATCCGTCCACGGGCACGATCATCTCCACTCACGCGGTCAACTTCGGACGCGATCTTCCCTCCTACGGATGTCCCGGAGGATTCCTCGCGAACCCCGACCCGCTGGTGAAACATGCCGATCCGCTCCTCTGGCTGGCGGCACTCGACCTGCTCCTCTCGCGGATGCAGGCCGCGGGCGTCCCGCTCGCCAAGGTTGCCGGGATCGGCGGCGACGGACAGCAACACGGCTCGGTCTATCTCAATGCCGGTTTCCCGAAAATTGCGGCAGCGCTTGATCCGGCATTATCCCTTGCCAAACAGCTTGCGCCGGCACTTTCCCGCCGGACGGCACCGATCTGGATGGACAGCTCGACTGCGGCGGAGTGCGCCGAAATCACCACCGCCATCGGCCAGCGGCTCCAGTCGGCAACCGGTTCCCCGGCCATCGAGCGCTTCACCGGACCGCAGATCCGGCGATTCTTCAAAACTGATCCTGACGGCTATGCCAACACTGCCCGTGTCCATCTCGTTTCGTCCTTCTTGTGCTCGGTGCTCATCGGAGCCGATGCCCCGATCGATACCGGCGACGGTGCGGGAATGAACCTGCTGAACCTGAATACGCTCGACTGGGATCCGGACATTGCCGGGGCCACCGCGCCGGGTCTCCTCGCGAAGCTTCCGGCCGTGGCCGCCAAGAGCCGCGTGGCAGGCGGGCTCGCCCCCTATTTTGCAAAATACGGACTCAAGCCCGGAACGCCAGTCGCCGTCTGGACAGGAGATAATCCGGCCAGCCTCGTCGGCTGTGGTTCGTTCCAGCCCGGTGTGGCTGTCGTCAGCCTCGGCACAAGCGATACGTTCTTTGCCGCGCTGGATCCCTACCGTGTCGATCCGGAAGGTCTCGGTCACGTTTTCGGTCATCCCGCCGGTGGCTTCATGTGCCTCGCCTGTTTCAAAAATGGCTCGCTCGCCCGCGAACGTGTCCGCACGGAAGCCGGCGTCGATTGGAAGTTTTTCGATCACGAGGCCTTCGCACTCACCCCGTCCGGCAACAATGGCCAATGGGCGCTGCCGTGGTTCGAACCGGAAATCACCCCGCTCGTTGTCAGCCCCGGCCTCCGCGCCAACTTCGCCTTCGAGTCCGCCGCCCCGGAAGTCCGCATCCGCGCCGTCGTCGAGGCCCAGGTTCTGAGCCTCCGCATCCACTCGCTCTGGATCGGAGAATTCCAAACCCTCCGCGTCACGGGCGGGGCCTCGAACAGCACGGGCATCCTGCAGACATTGGCCGACGTTTTTTGTGCCACCGTCGAAACCATTGCCACGCCGGATTCCGCCGCGCTCGGCGGCGCGATGATCGCCGCCCACACGGCTGGCGGAGTGCCCTACGCCTCGCTCGCCGCCTCGTTCTGCCCGGCAACAACTCAAATCACCCCGAACGAATCAGCCGCCCGGATCTACAGATCAAAGTTGCAGGATTTCCAGCAGTTCGAAAAATCGGCGAAATCGCCGTCCTTGATCTAGCCGGGGAGAAGCCTGACTTCGCCGGGCAAAACAGTTGTTTTTTGAGGCATTCTCACAGATACTCTCTGCTCCATTCGCCACTCCATCTTTTCCAATGACAAATTCGATCCGCCATTCGCCCACTGAACTTTCCCTCCCGTTTCGCCGCGCCATCCTCCCGTGTTGTCTCGCTGCGGCCCTGCTCCTGTCGGCACGGGCCTTCGCACGCGAGAACTCGTCCGTCTGGCCGATGCCCGCGGAGTTGCCCACAGTTCCTGCGGGACAAAACTCGTGCACGTATCCGATGCCGAGGCTCGACTGGGTTGATCGTGTCAAAAAAACCAATGCGCGGGCGCACGCCGAAGCTTCTTCCATTCAACTCGTCTTTGACGGCGACTCGATTACAGACGGCTGGCAGGGGAGGGGAAAGGCCATTTGGGACGCCCATTACGGAAAGCTGCACGCCTTTGATTTCGGCATTTCCGGCGATCGCACGGAACATGTGCTCTGGCGGCTCTCCCAAGGCCAGGTCGATGGAATCCATCCCAAGCTGATCGCCATCATGATCGGCACAAATAATTTGGGAAGCAACTCGCCCGAGCAAATCGCCGAGGGCGTTCAAACCGTGGTGGCCGAATACAGGAAGCGGTGCCCCGATGCCGTGATTTTGTTGCAGGCGATCTTCCCCCGCGGGAACGAGCCGACCAATCCGGCCCGCGCCAAGATCAAGTCGATCAATAGCGCGATCTCAAAACTCGATGATGGCAAAAACGTGATCTTCGTCGATTTCAGCGACAAGTTTTTGGATGCCAATGGCACCCTACCGCCTGACATCATGCCGGATTTTCTTCACCCGAATGAGAAGGGCTACGAGATCTGGGCGAATGCCATCCAACCGGTGATCGATAAGTATTTTCCAAAATAAGCGGCTTGCAGGTCGTCCCAACAATTTTATGTCCCTCATCGAAAAAGTCAGACTTGCCGGCGTTGTCGGAGCCGGCGGCGGCGGGTTTCCCTCTCACGTGAAGCTTTCGGCCAAGGCGGATACCGTCATCGCCAACGGCGCGGAATGCGAACCCCTCATGCACAAGGATGCGGCGGTTATGGAAACGATGGCGACCGATGTCGTTCGCGGCATGGAACTCTGCATGGTTGCCACCGGCGCAACGGACGGCATCATCGGCATCAAGGCCAAGAAAAAGGGGGCCGTCAAAGCGATCACAGCGGCCTGCGAGGGAACGAACGTTCGCGTCCACCTGCTCGGCGACTTCTACCCGGCCGGCGATGAATACGACCTTGTCTATTCCGTGACCGGACGCCTCATCCCGCCCGGCGGGATTCCGATCAATGTCGGCGTCGTCGTGACGAATGTTGAAACGCTCGCCAATATCGCCCGCGCGGCCGATGGCAAGCCGGTCACCCACAAGACGCTGACTGTCGCCGGTGCCGTGCGCAACCCGATCACGATCACCGTTCCGATCGGCGTCAGCTACCGCGATTGCATCGAAGCCGCCGGTGGCGCAACGACCAGCGATCCTGTCCTTTGTCTCGGAGGGCTCATGATGGGCGAGACGACCACCGACCTTGATCGCCCGGTGACCAAGACCGCCACGGGCGTGATCGTGCTCCCGCGCGATCACCATGTGATCGAACGCAAGCTCAAGCCGCCCACGACAAAAGCGAAAATCGGCAAATCGGCCTGCGACCAATGCCGGTATTGCACCGAGCTCTGCCCGCGCTTTCTTCTCGGCTACCAGGTCGAGCCCCACCAGGTCATGCGCAGCCTCGCATTTACCGGAACCGGTGCCGAGCGCTGGAACGAATGGGCCGCCCTTTGTTGTGCCTGCGGGCTTTGCACGCTCTATGCCTGCCCGGAGCAGCTCTACCCGAAGGAAGCCTGCGACGACTCCAAAGCCGCCCTCCGCAAGACGGATTACAAATGGAGCGGAAAGATGGACATCAAAGCCCATCCCATGCGCGACGGACGACATGTCCCGATCAAGTCGCTCGTCAAAAAGTTGCACGTCGGCGAATACGATGTCCCGGCCCCGATGACCCACCTCGAGCTTTTGGTGAAACAAATCCACCTCCCGCTCAAGCAGAGCGCGGGAGCTCCCTGCCTGCCGGTGGTTAAAGTCGGCGACACCGTCAAGGCCGGTCAAGCCATTGCCGAACCCGCCCCGAAAGCCCTCGGTGCCATCATCCACTCACCCTTTGCAGCCACCGTCAGCGCCGTCACTTCCGACCGCATCACCCTCACAAAGAAATGAACGATAAATCCGTTGGTCTCATCGAACTCTCCAGCATCGCCGCCGGCTTTTCCGTGGCCGATTCCGCGCTGAAAGCCGGGGATGTCAAACTCCTCCTCTCCCGTTCGATCTGCTCGGGAAAATACATGATCCTCATCGCGGGCGACACCGCCGGCGTCGAGTCGGCGATCACCACCGGCGTCGAGGCCGCTAACGGCTGCCTCATCGACCACATCGTCATTTCCAACCTGCACGCGGACGTTTTCACCGCAATCGGCCGCACGAGCCCGGTCGAGCCGACCGGCGCCCTCGGCATCATTGAATCGTTCAACGTCGCCACCCTCATCAAAGCCGCCGATGCCGCCGCCAAGGCCGCAAACATCACGCTTCTGGAAATCCGCCTCGCCATGGCCCTCGGCGGCAAAGCCTTCGCCACCATGACCGGCGACGTCTCGTCCGTTCAGGCCGCCGTCGCCGCCGCCCGCGCCGTCATCGCCGAGGCCGGCGTCCTCGTCAATGCCGTCGTCATCTCCCGTCCGCACCCCGACGTCTATCGCGAAGTCATCTGAAATTCTCAAGGGATCAACATCGGGCTCGCCGGACGAGTGGTTCCCAAGGGATTTCCAGTGTGCCAAACCATCAACCGGCGATCACGCCCGCTCCGCGTATTCCGCCCAGGAGGATGAGGTTTCCCAGACCCGCACGCGGACGAGACGGACACCCGCGGGCATTTTGTAGCGCGTTTGCGGGAGCGCGGCATATGCGGCCAAGTGGTTCCGGCAAGCGTCGAAGAACGTTTTTGCCAGCACCTCGGTTGTGGGTTCGGTATTCTGAAATGCGATGACGCGGTCTCCGTAGGCCTTCTTCAAGGACTCGAACATCGGGTCGGTTGTATTGATGCAGAGCGAGTGATCGAAGGAATCGAGATAGTCGCCGACGGCATCCTTCACGATTTTAAAGTCGCAGACCATTCCGTTGGCATCGAGGCTGTCGGCTTCGAGCACGAGTTCGACCTTCCGGCTGTGTCCGTGCGGAAAGCGGCATTTTTCCGGATGATGTGTGAGCAGGTGTCCGTTTTCGATTTCGATGGTTTTGCAGATTCGGTAGGGCATCAGGTTCCTTTGGTGTTTCCGAAGAGGTGGATGTGGAGGCGGTCGCAGTAACGGTAGCCGCGTTCGCGGCAGATGGCGAGAACGTCGGATTGGCGGAATTTCAGGGCGGAATCGTCGGTCCCTTCCGGCATGAGGAGGATGCGCCAAGGGGGAATCGGGACGCCGATGGCGGTGATCGTCGCCTCGATTTCCGGAAGATCGTCGATGGAGGACACGACGAATTTCAACTGAAAAGGATACCGCTCGATCCATTCGTGGAGGACGTCCGCCTGCAACCGCGTGCGCTCGTGGCGCGAGATCCATGCGGGGTCAATCGAACCCGGCGCGGGCGTCGAATTCGCAAGCTTCGGGCTGAGGGACGCAAGATCGCAGGCAACCCCATCCGGGGCGAGTGTTCCCGCGGTTTCGATCGTGATGTGCAGTCCCTCCGCGTGCAGGGCGGCGGCAAGCTCGCGGATATCCCGCGCGAGCATCGGCTCCCCGCCGGTCAGCACGCAGTGGCGGACCGGGAAGAGTTTAACCTCCGCAACGATCCTCCCGACGTTCATCTCCACACCTTCCGGATTCCATGACGCATGGGGAGTGTCGCACCAAGAGCACCGCAGGTTGCACCCCGCGATCCGGATAAAAACCGACGGGACTCCGGTCAGTTCGCCCTCACCCTGGATGGAGTGAAAAATTTCGGAGAGGAGCATGGCGGTCAATCCCCGGGGCGGAGGGGGAGGGGAGGGGCTGAGAGATAGATTGTGGGATCGGGAATCCCGGCCAGATGGAAAGCCTCGCGCCGCTCGACGCAGGTGCCGCACTCGCCGCAGTGCATGTCGCCGCCGACATAACACGACCAGCTCTTCGAGAAATCCACGCCGAGTTCCCGCCCACGCACGGCGACCTCGGCCTTTGTCATTGAGATGAACGGGCGGAGAAGTTCGACCTCGGCATAAGTCCCGAGGCGGAGGGCATCGCCCATCGCGCGGAGGAAGTCCTCGCGGCAGTCCGGGTAGATCGCGTGATCGCCGGCATGCGCCGCAATCACAAGCCCGTGGGCGCCCCGGCTCTCCGCAAAACCTCCGGCGACAGCGAGCATAATGGCGTTGCGGAAAGGCACGACCGTCCGCTTCATCGTCTGCTCTTCGTAATGACCTTTCGGGATTTCTCCGCCCTTTTTGAGGAGATCGGACTCGAAATGCTCGCTGATGAAGGACAAGGGAATGACGAAATGCGCGATCCCCAGCGCATCGGCATGCCACTTCGCGAAGGGGATTTCCCGGTCGTTGTGCTTCGATCCGTAATGAAAGCTGAGCGCCGCGACAACCTCATGGGCCGCGCGGGCATGATGGAGCACCGCGACCGAATCCATCCCTCCGCTCAACAGCACAACCGTCTTCACATCGAAAGCTCTCCGCTGTCCGGGTGCGAGGCGTCCACCGTCACGCTCACCCCGCCGCGCGGCGAAAATTCTCCGTGCACCTCCATCCGCTTAGGCGCGCAGGCCGCAACCAGATCATCCAGAATCCGGTTCACAATCTCCTCGTTGAAGCAGCGCGTATGCCGGAATGAGGCGAGATAGAACTTCAACGACTTTGTTTCGATGCACAGCTTGCCGGGAATATACCGGATGTGAATGGAGGCAAAATCCGGCTGACTGGTGACCGGGCACATTGATGTGAACTCCGGGCAGTCAAACGTGATCCAGTAACTCCGGTTCGGATTCCGGTTCGGAAACGTCTCCAGCGTCTTGAATGTCGGACTGTTCGGATAGGTCGATTCGGAACTGCCGAGCAGCCGAAAATTCGGTTTCTTCGTTGGTTTCTTCTGTGATGCCATGACGCCCGAGTTTGCCAGATATCTTCTCCCAGGGAATCTGTTTCTGTCGGGAATCGCTCCTCAAAACCGCCCGCAGCCCGATGGCATTTTCCCGGATTTCAATTTCCTGCTGTCATCGGTCGCAATTCCCGGTAGGCTTTTCCAATGACAGCGGAAAAAATTCACGGGCATGAGATTCTTGATCTGGTGGCCGCGCACCCTGAAGGCCTTTCAATGGAAAATCTCGCTCATTTGGCCAACGAGAAGTTTGGCCCGGATGTCCGCTTTTTCACCTGTTCGACGGAAGGCATGGACTTGCCCGACTTGCTGGCATTTCTTCTGGAACGTGACAAAATCCGGCAGCGCGACGGCCTCCTTTTTTCGGGCGCTTCCCCCGCCTGCAATCACGACCACCATTGATTGCCCGGCGCTCCTCTGCTATCATCCGTCCCATGCGCCCGTAGCTCAGTGGATAGAGCACCGGTCTTCTAAACCGGCGGCCGTTGGTTCGAATCCAACCGGGCGCGCTTCTTAAAACCCTCCATTTCACGATAGAAGCCTGTATTTATCAGGCTCTACTGGCGACACCGGAGAAAAGCCCACTTCGCAGGCAATCGCACGGTATTGCATAAAATTGTTGTCTATCGGGTAATTTCGAGGTAACGGGTAACACCATGAGAATCGCCAAGACGGGAATTACAGAAGTCAAAATCAACGGAACCCTCCGCTACCGGGTAACATTTTCGACCTCTGCCGGAAGAAAGCGCGAGCACTACGTTGACCGCAAAAGGGCAGAGGCGCGATTGAAGGAGATCCAAACCGAGCAAAAACAATTCGGCCTTTCGGCGTCGGCCATGACCTCGACGACAAGAGCGGACGCTCTAGCCGCCGAAAAGATCCTTGAAGGAACCGGATTGACGTTGGTGGAAGTGGCGAGGGCAATGGCTGCGCAGAAACGGGAGGCAGAGGCAGGCGTTCCGATTGCCGAGGCCGTGGAAGCGTTCACGCAATCCCGCGAGGGTAATTCCAAGGATTACCTCGTCACGCTCAAGGGGCGCATGGCCTACATCGTCAATTTTTGGGCAGGCCGGTCAACCGCCAGCCTCTCCCCTACCGATTGCCAGCAGCTTTTAGACAGCCTGACATCGACGCACTCCCCGCGCACGGTTCACCATTACCGCACGCATTTGAGCGTTCTGTTTGGATTCTGCGAAAATCGCGGATGGATCAAGGGCAATCCAGCGAAGCGGACAAATTCGGTCAAGGTCGTATCCGAAGAGGTGGAAATCCTCACGCCGGCAGAAGCCGCGACATTGCTGTCGTGTTGCCCCAAGGACATCCTCCCCGGCGTCGTCATTGCCATGTTCTGCGGATTGCGGCAGGCCGAGGTTGAACGCATTGACTGGCGAGCCATTGACCTCGCCCAAGGCCACATCACTGTTGGCGCAGGAGTGGCGAAAACGAACTCCAGAAGGGTTTGCACCATTCCAGAGAATGCACAGGCATGGCTGGCCCCATACGCTCAGGAATCGGGCAACTTGTGGCCAGCGAATCAAACCCTTGCGCGCAATCTGTGGACGCTAGCGCGCATCAATGCCGGGTATGGACCATTCTTCACGAACTACACGCCAGCGAAGAAAGCGCAGACCGACCCGGCCACAGTGAAGTTGAGAAAAGACCTCAGACCGTGGCCGGACAATGCGTTGAGACACTCAGCAATCAGCTACCGGGTGGCACAGGAACGTGACCTTGCAAAAATCGCTTACGAATCAGGGAACAGCCCGAAAGTGATTCAATCGCACTACAACGGGCTGGCAAAACCCGAAAATGCCAAGACGTTCTTTTCCATCCTCCCGACCGTGGCCGGGAATGTGACGCAGTTTAGAGCCGCTTAGTCTAGCGTTTCCGGCTCGCCTTTTTCGCCGTAGCCGCAGGAGGACGAAGATCCTCGAAACGCTCTGCATAAAGACCGGGAGCGTATTGCTTCATCGCTCCCCGGATTGCCAGATCAATATCTGTCATTGCCGGGATGACATTTCCGCAAATCATGGCATCACAGATAACGGTTTCCAAAGCCGTTTTGAGCTTTTCGATTCCGATGGATATTTGATCTATCGTTTCTTGCGAAGGCGGATTTACCGTCCAATTCCCTCGCAATAGAGACGACGCCGCCTTTGCTCCATTTGCATCAAAGGGACCGTCGCCAACGTAGTTTTTCGGTTCGCTGGAAGGATCGCCATAGAGCAACCAAACCGGGTCGACCCACATGGCGTGACCGAGCTTTTTCGCCGTTGATTCCGTGAGCGGATGCCGATTGCGTTCAATTTTCTGGATCGTCGAAAGGCCAACGCCGGATCGTTGTTGAAGCTGAGCAGCAGTGATTCCAAGGGTGGCGCGGGCTTTACCCAAAGTGGTTTTTGATGAGATGGGACGTGGCATGTAGTGGCATACTGCTACTAAAACACGCGCAGCGCAAGGCAAATCGGTAGACTGCAACTCTGGGTAGTGGCATGCTCCTACCGTTATGAGTTTACCAAATACCAACAACGTCGCCCCGCTGCCAGTGAGCGAGCGCGAGAAAACCATGATCAGAAACGCGGTAAGGCAGAACGCCGACCGAAAACCACTTCTATTCAGCCGACAGGAAGGCCGAGCCATGATCGGTATCTGCCAGAGGCTCTTTGATGAGCAGGTGGCAAGAGGTGCCATCGGATGCGTCCGCATCGCTGGCCGCGTTCTCTTCCGGCAGTGCGACATCGACGGCTTCATCGCCCGATGTGCTATCCCAGCGAAACCCCGCTCAGGAGCCATCTAAACGAAGAAGGCCCGGAACCCGGACGCGCTTGCGCCCGGACCTCTGAAGAAGGAACCGGGCGCAATACTTTTACGAAATGTTTTATCTAACTAACTTTCCCGCGCTTGTCAATATAGACTTCGCGCTTGTTGCGAAATTAACCGCAGACCTCGCCTTGTTCGTTGTGGCGGTTTTGCTCACCGGGGGGTTGAAATGACCACCGTTGAACAAATCCTCCAACGCTGGCCACTTCGCACAATGTGCGGAAGGCTCAATATCAGCATTCCCGAGCGTGGCAAATTTGCTTCGCCATTCCGACCGGACAACAACCCGTCATGCGAGGTTTATCAGGAAACAATCCGCGACCGCAGCACCGGCGAGAGCTTCGACAGCATCCGCGTTTTTGCGGAGGCGAAAGGGATTTCCAATTCCGATGCAATCAAGACGCTTGCGGCAGAGTTACCGGAGCGAGTCGCCCATGGGAGAGTCTTCAAAACCGGAACTATAGTTCCGAACGGACACACGCTAACCCTCCCGGCGACCGTCACAAGCCGGAAGCTATGCGCGGAACTGGCAGACCTCCGCAAGCTTCCTGCCGATGCCGTTGAAGCCGCCAGCATGAGTCTGGGCATGGTTCGCTTTGGCCGAGTGTGCGGACATCGCGCTTGGATTCTCACCGATGGGAAACACATTGCCGAGGCCCGCCGCATGGACGGGAAAACATTCCCTGCATTCGGCGATTTGGGCGAACGGAAGGCGCACACATTGAAGGGAAGCCGCAAAGCTTGGCCGATAGGCTTGGAACCCAAGCACACGCCACCGGCGACCATGCCGATAGTATTAGGCGAAGGTTCGCCGGACTATCTCGCGTTATGCGCAGTCGCGCTTGAGGCTAAGCCGGAATTTTTGCCGGTTTCAATGCTTGGTTCCGGCTCCGCTATCCATGCCGACGCGGTTCGACTCTTCGCAGGCCGCACGGTGGCAATCGTGGCGCACCCAGACACCGCAGGCCGGGACGCGGCAATCCGATGGGCAAGACAACTTGCTCCCGTCGCAAAGTCCGTCCGCGTGGTTCAACTGGACGGTGGCGACGTTAACGACATTGTTTCAAAAATTGGCGCGGCTGAATTTTCGCGGGAGGTGTTGAAATGAGTATCTGTCACATCATCCCGGAATCAGAATGGAATCATAAGGCGTCGGGAGAATTGCCACAGCAGGAAGGAAACGAAAAGACAGCAACTCCGCTCCCTCCTTTTGTTAGCGCATATGAACTTTGCAACGCGCCTGACACGGAATACCCGGAACCGGAAGTTATCATCGAGGGCTTGCTTGCCCGTGGCGACCTCGCGCAAATATCAGCCGGAAGCAAGTCATATAAAAGCTGGCTGGCCATTCAAACCGGCGTTTGCGTTGCGAATGGCATTCCATTGCTTGGGCGGAATACAACAAAGGCAAAGGTGTTAATTCTCAACTGCGAATTGAAAGCCGTATCCCTCCGCAGGCGAATCAAGACAATATCCAACCGCTTGAATGTCGGGCTTCACGATTTGTTTGTGTGGAACTTGCGCAACGTAAGCTTTGGCCCCGGTCTTCTTGATGTCATGCGCGAACGTATCATGCAGGAAGGAATCGGGCTTGTTATTATTGACCCGCTTTATTCCCTCCTAAGCATGGTTGAAGGCGAGAACGTGGAAAACAGCAATCCGGCTATGACCAAGTTGCTTGGAATCGTTCGCGAGGCTTGCGAAGAAGCAGGCGCAGCCGCGTTGATTGTTCATCACCACGCAAAGGGGGACAGCACATTGAAAAGTAATCTTGACCGGGGCGCGGGAGCGGGCGCGCTTGGTAGGTTTCCCGATTTAGTTATGAGCTTGGTCCCTCACCAGTCATCGGGGGCTTACGTTGTCGAGGTGGATCTCCGGGATTTTCCCCCGGTTGATGCGTTTGTCGTGCGATGGGAGCGAAACCTCATGGTTATGGATGACGACATGGACCCGGCCATGAAAAAGATTGCCAAGCCTGCGAACCAAAAAGGGGAACCGGAGGATATAAAGCGATTCCTGACCGAAAAGCCAATCACGCCCGCCGAGCTTGAACAGCGTTTTGCTCAGGCGTTCAACTGCTGCCAAAAGACCGCAGAACGAAAGGTTAAACAGGCGCGTTCCTTGGGGTTCTGCCAAGTCAACAGGCACGGTGTTTTTATCTCAAAACAGGAGGTTCAAGACCGTTTCTAGCCCTCTAAAACCATAGCCACCCCTAGAAATGCCCGATTTGGACAGGGCTACAAGGGGGGGCTAGAATGCTCGCAAACCCTTTATTCATGCCGACTAAGCACACACCGCCGGACAGCGAAATGGACAGGGCTAGGACGCTGTCTTTTGGACAGGGACAGCAGCCTTTAGGCTGTCCTGTCCGTGTCTAGGACAAGGTGAACCGTTGATTATGCGAACCGTGCCCAAGGTTTTAAGCATGGTTTTTCACTCCCGAAGCAATGAACCGCAGCATGGCGACCAGACCGCCGAGCAATGGCAAAGCACGTCCGACGCGACAGAAGCCCGACAGCAGGCGCACAGCGGAAGGCGGGGGCGATTCTCGCGGGGATGGAGTTGAAGCCCGGAAGAGGAAATAATAACAGCCTGTTATCAATGGGCGTTTCGCTCATTCAATCCTCGCGCACAGCGCAAGGCGGGGGCATGTGGCGTAATGGGCATGAGCTATACCCCCGTAGGAAGTCTTCTACGCTCTATCACATTCATCAGGTGGGCGAGGCAGCGATGAGCTCCCGCGAGAGTGTCATCAAAATTTGACCCTTCCCCCTTCCAGTAGAACCCATGAGCAAAAAGACCTCGCCTCCCGACCTCGCAGCTATTGCGAAAAAATACAACGTCACCTCCCGAACCGTCCGCACTTGGCGTGCGAAAGGCTACGACATGAACGATCCTGCCAGACTTGACGAACAGGTGAAGTCTCAGCGCGTCAAGCCTGAGTCCCTCGTCAACCCTGCGAAACGCGCCCTTGAATGCCGCAAACTACGCGCACAATGCGAAACGCTAGAGCGTGACCTCGCCACACTCCGCAGCCAATACACCCGCAACGATGAGATTGACCGGCAGCGGCAGGCCATCGAGACGACAACCCGCAGAGCGTTCAACAGGTTCAAAGGATGCGGGGAGCAATGGGCGACGATGACAGCACCGGAGATCGAGGCCAGTGTTTCGGAGATCATTGACGGCATATGCCGGGAGCTTCACGTCGTGGCGAGCTACAAGTGAGCGTTTCATATTTGACATTCAACGCTCAACGTAACCATGAAGACCCTTTCCCAAGTATCCCGCGAGCTTAACAAGCCGACCTCCCGCATTGTCTCGGTTTGCAATCATTTGAAGCTTTTCACTGAAAGACTCGGCGACCACCGAAATGCGACTAGGCTCGTCTCGCCAGAGCAGGAAGCAAAGCTCGTTGCCCATTTCGCACCTCCCGCGCCAGCAGGCAAGCAGAGCTTATCCTTGAGCTACCACCGGCCAGCCGTAACAAAACTGGGCGATCCCCGCTCAAACGCCGTTGACGGGCTGCACGTCAACCGCGCCGTCATCTTCCGCACCGGCGACACCAGCGCGAGCGGGACACCGATCACACGGGAGGCCATCAACCGGATTCAACTCAAATTCTCGCAGGCCGGGACGGTGAAAATCTACTCGGCTCCCGAAGCTGAAACGATTATCCAAATCCTAGGCGTTGCTCGCAATTTCCGCATCGCCGACAGTCAGTTAGTAGCCGACCTCGACATGCTCGAAACAGCTCCGACTGGCCCCAAGATCGCCGACGCCATCAAGCGCAATCCTGCAAGTGTTTCCTTCATGCTCACCGACGATCTCGACGGCCTTGTCGCTACGCTCGACGAGAGCGGAACGGCATTGACGGCGAAAGGAATTAGCCTGCTTCATTTCGCCAAAATGAACCCCGCCGACTACAACGCCGCTCGCCGCGCAGGCCGGATATAATCTCATGTTACAAGCCCTAAAAAACCTCATCATGCCCACTCCAACACCGCCCACCATCGACACCGCAGAGATCAAAGACATCTGCGATACTTACCGCCACATTCTTGCCGAAGAGGAACGCTATTATTTAGCCTGCGCGGAATGCTTTGCCGAAGTTGCCAAGAGCAACGACCGCCTTGGCGTTCTTCGCGCTGAGCTGCGCATCAACCCAGATCCCGCCAAATGGCTGGAGCTGGCGCATGAAGCGAGCCTGCATGACAGTTTGTTCGCACAGAACAAACAGTCCCCTTTTGAAGACCGCCGCCAACGCCTTCCAATGCGATCAGTTCGGCATCCAGAGGCTAAGGACAACGCACGCAAGCTCGTTGCATTTGCTCGTCAATGGGAGGCACCAAAGCTCGCAGAATGCCAAGCAGCAGACGCGAAGTTGACCAAGGAGCTTGATGCAATGGACCCGGTAGTGTCCGGATCCACTCGCAAGATTCTGAGTCTGCTTACCACCTGCGATTTGCTGGAAGAGCAACTGTCGAACAAGTTCGATGACGACCGCTGCGAGCTATGGCATCCCTACGGGAGTCTTGTAGCAGCACTGGAGGAGATCATCAAATGAAGCCGACTTCACCAACGCCAGATTATTGCGGCAGGTACATGAACAACGCGACACGGGAAACGTATCAGCTCAAGGTGCTCGACAAAAGCGAAGTGCGGCAGGGACGGACGCACCTGTTGCGGAGTCCGTTTTCTTTCGCCGACATGACCGAGGACGACTTTAAGAAGAATTACACGAAAGTTTGAAAAACACTTTGTTAGGGCATGGCGCGTGTTGGCGCTGAAATTAGGGAGGGCAGACCTTTCCAACACATCTGCGCGAAGCGGCACAGTGACAGCGCGACCCCCACCGCAAGAGGCCGCAAGTGGGGAACTTTCTTTCTATGGCAAGACCACTCCTCAGCCCAAGCGGGCACACAATCACCCCGCCTTTCTTGCGTGAGCTAATGCGGCAAGAGGGAGGCAACGAACCCTTTGCCGGGCTACAGGACGACGATCACGCCGGGAGGATTCTCCGACTTGCAGACGTTGAAGCTCGGAGCAATCCGGCAATCGGAACCGGCCCAGACGAGGAAGCTTTCGGGATTTATCAGTCTGACCGCTGACACAGGACATGCGCGACAGAACTCAACAAACCACTTCATCAGTCCGGCAGGCAGAACGCGACCGGGAATATCAGGCGGCTTGTGAACAATTCGGCATCGAACCGGCATTGCCGAAATACGAAACCAAGAAAGCCCGCGCCGACGCCGCCGACCTCGACGCGATTCGATGCGGCGACAAGGGCGACCACCTCGAAAAACCAGACCGGCAGGAATCCGGCAGGAATCCGTCATGGACATATTTTGACGATGAGGAACCCGCCAGCGAAATTTCCGCAGACTATCGGCGCGGTTTTATGAAGGCCCTCGCCATCATCCAACCCGACGCGAAGCAAGCGAACGCTTTCGAGAGAGTCGCAGGGCGACGTTGTGTTGTGCTGGCATGGCTTATGGGGCGCGGTTCATTGGCTGGGCAGTCATTGGCGAAAATCGCTGAATCACTTGAATGCAGCAGGGCGTCGTTGTCGTTGCACGCCCGCACGCTTGAAAGGGAGACCGGATTTCATGGTCGAGGGCAGAGGCGAACCGGGACAATCCAGATTTTCCGCGAGTCCAGGAACGCCTACGTCGCGACACCGGAAGGGCAGGCCGAGATTGCCGCAAAAAAAGCCGCGACCGCAGAACGAAGGCGGATTGCAGCAGAAGCCAAGCTTGCGGAGAAAGAAGCCAGACTTGCGGCAGGCTCTCCCGGCACCGGAGAAATTAAAGATACTCGCTGGCCCGCATACAAAAATGCTGCCGACGATGCAAAGTTCGCCGCGAAACTTCAAAACGCCAAAGACAATTCAGAGCGTATTTTCAGGAAGCTTGAAATTCTTCGCGTCCACCTGGCAAAGCATGAACTGCATCAGTCTGAAGGCTCGGCTGCGGTGGCTCCCGGCTATGGGCGTATCAACATGGAAACGGGAAC
>Ga0118677_10004840_pt1 | contig 24113 bp, 14 predicted proteins | sample AliMusrvi5mmetaG_FD_86154 | JGI IMG/M metagenome (GOLD analysis project Ga0118677, IMG submission 86154)
AGAGCGCTCTATGCAGTTTTAATATTTTTTATTTAGTTTTCCACTTACATGTTGCTGTAAAATCAACTGTAAAAAAATAAACAGTCAATTTTTATTGTTTTCATAATAATTTTATGTTTATCTTTGCGCAGTCGCCTCATCACATTATGCCCGAATGGCGGAATTGGTAGACGCGTTGGTCTCAAACACCAATGAGGTTACACTCGTGCCGGTTCGACCCCGGCTTCGGGTACAAAAGCGAACAATTTTGTTCGCTTTTTTTATAATCCTTCCACCATAAACTTATTTTTAAACTAAACTTACAAGTTGAAATAATTTATATTTCAAGTGTTTCAATAATAAATAAATATATAATGAATATTTGGTCGTTTTTTACTATGTTTGATGGTCATTTATAACTAAATAATGGAAAACAAAGTAGTATTATATCAAACCAAAGAGGGCAATGTTTCTGTAAGTGTTATTTTTAGGAATGATAGTTTTTGGCTTACTCAAAAGGCTATGGCTCAATTATTTAATTGCAGTATAGACAATATCTCCTTACACTTAAAAAATATTTTTATTGAAGAAGAATTACTTTCGGATTCAGTTACCGAGGAATTCTCGGCAACTGCCACGGATGGAAAAAAATATAAAACAAAATTCTATAACCTGGATGCAATAATAGCTGTTGGTTACCGCGTAAACTCAAAACAGGCAACACAATTTCGTATTTGGGCAACCAATACATTAAAAGAATATATCATAAAAGGCTTTGTTCTAAATGATGAAATGTTGAAGAACGGCAAACCTTTCGGACAAGATTATTTTGATGAATTGCTTGAACGTATAAGGGAAATTAGAACAAGCGAAAGGCGGGCGTATCAAAAACTTGCTGATATTTTTGAACAATGCAGCTTCGATTATGCCCCTAAAGCAGAAGAGACAAAATTGTTTTATGCGATGGTGCAAAACAAACTTCACTTTGCTATTACAGGAAAAACAGCAGCCGAAATAATAAGTTCTAGAGCTAATAGCACAAAAGAATACATGGGGTTGACATCATGGAAAAAATCACCTTCCGGCAAAATTCTGAAAAGTGATATCGGAATAGCAAAAAACTATTTGACAGAAGCAGAAATTGGTGATTTAAATTTGTTGGTGAGTGCGTATCTTGATTTGGCTGAATTTCAGGCACGTCGCAAAACACTTATGGCAATGAAAGATTGGATTGAACGAACTAATAAATTTCTTGAATCAAACAGTTTAAATGTACTGCAAAATACAGGAAGCATATCGCACGAACAAGCAATTGAACAAGCAGAACATGAAATTTTTAGAATAGAACAAGATAAAAAATATATTTCAGAATTTGACAAAATTGTAAAAAACACTAAAAAAAAGGAAAAATAATTAAATAAGACTCCTTTAATTTTTTTCTTATTTTTTAGTATTTTTATTCTCTTTTACCATTAAATACTAAACAAATACTTTCCTTCATAAATATTTTTTATTTTCCTAAATCATATATAAGGTTAAGGAGATTTTTAAAGAAACTGACAAGGAGAAGCTTAAGAATATGGTTAATTCATTGAATGAAATCTTTAATAGTAGTCAGAAAAAGAATAGAACAGATTCAAATGGATAAATAATATATGGGCAATATTTATTCTAACGATGTTAAATTATTTACTACTTTAGGGGTTCTTTTTACACCAAACATAGTTTAATATTCTGCAAAAAGTATAAATAAAGAAATGAACCAGAACCCTGAACAAAAAGCACGTGACAATATTGATAAGCAGTTGATTGCTTGTGGCTGGGTTATTCAGGGTATTAAACAGGTTAACCTTCATGTGGGTATAGGTGTAGCAGTTAAAGAATATCTGACAGATGTAGGCCCTGCTGATTATGTGTTGTTTGTTGACGGCAAACCGTGTGGCGTTATTGAAGCCAAGCGTGAAGAGGAAGGACATAAGTTGAATGTGCATGAAGACCAGACTGAAGGTTATGCCACAGCAAAACTAAAACACCTTAATAATGAACCCTTGCCTTTTGTTTATATCAGCACTGGTGAGCTTACAAGGTTTACAGACTTTACCGACCCTAAGCCAAGAGCGAGAGATGTATTTAGTTTTCACAGACCTGAAACGCTGAGAGACTGGCTGAAAAGAGATAAATCGCTCAGAAAAAGGTTGCAAGATTTACCTTTGTTACAACCTCAGGGTTTAAGAGATTGCCAGATAAATGCGATTAATAATTTAGATGTTTCATTTAAAGAAAATCGCCCGAGAGCTTTGATACAAATGGCTACAGGCTCAGGGAAAACATATACAGCCATCACTTTTATTTATCGTTTGTTGAAATTTGCAAAAGCCAAACGTATATTGTTTCTGGTGGACACTAAAAATCTTGGCGAACAAGCCGAACAGGAATTTATGGCTTATGTCCCCAATGACGACAATCGTAAATTTACAGAACTTTACAGCGTGCAACGCTTAAAATCAAGCTATATACCCACCGACAGTCAGGTGTGCATAAGCACCATACAACGTTTATATGCTGTGTTGAAAGGTAAAGAGCTTGACGAAAAAGAGGAAGAAGAGAACCCCAACGAACGGAAATACCAGCCCAAAGAAATTCCTCCTGTTGAGTACGACCCGAAAATGCCTGTTGAGTTTTTCGATTTCATAGTTATTGACGAGTGCCACCGCAGCATTTACAATTTATGGAAACAGGTGCTGGAGTATTATGATGCTTTTGAAGTGGGCTTAACAGCTACTCCCGATAAAAGAACCTTTGGGTATTTTAATCAGAATATCGTTAGTGAATATTCTCACGAAATGGCAGTAGCAGACAATGTTAATGTGGGTTACGAGGTTTTTATCATTGACACAAAAGTAACGCAACAAGGCGCAACACTCTGGAAAGGCGAATATATTGAACACAGGGAACGATTGAGTCGCAAGAAACGTATGGAATTGCAGGATGAAGACGAACACTATTCCGCACAGCAACTGGATAAAGATATAGTCAATCCCAATCAGATAAGAACTATTATAAAAACTTTCAAAGAGCATTTGCCAGGAATCTTTAAAGAACGGTTTGATAAAGAGGGGCATTTTGAAGTACCCAAAACTTTGATATTTGCCAAAACAGACAGCCATGCCGATGACATCATTCAGATTGTAAGAGAAGAATTTGCAGAAGAGAACAAATTCTGCAAAAAAATAACCTATACCAGCGAAGACCCCAAAAGCACTTTGGCACAGTTCCGCAACGATTATTTCCCCCGCATTGCCGTAACAGTAGATATGATTGCTACGGGTACTGATGTAAAACCATTAGAGTGCCTGCTTTTTATGCGTGATGTGAAAAGCATCAATTATTTTGAGCAGATGAAAGGCAGGGGCACAAGAACCATTGATTTAGACAGTCTGAAAAAGGTAACGCCAACAGCCAGATTTACAAAAGACCATTTTGTGATTGTTGATGCCATTGGTGTAACTAAAAGTTTGAAGACTGATAGTAGACCTTTGGAAAAAAACCCGGTATGCCATTGAAAGACTTACTGCAAGCCATCGCTGTAGGTGCCAGGGATGAAGAATTGTTTACAACGCTGGCAGGTCGCTTGACCCGATTAGATAAGCAAATAAGCGAAAGGGAAAGAATGAAGTTTGCCCAGATGGCAAATGGAAAAAGCGTTTCACAGGTGGTGAAAGAATTGTTGAACGCTTTTAACCCCGATGTACTCGAGGATATTGAAACCAAAGTAAAAATTAAATATTCAGGGGCTCCACCCATTGAAATTGAAGCAGCTATTAAATCAGATACCGAAAAACTACAGAATGAAGCGGCCAAAGTGTTTACAGGTGCCTTAAACGAATACATTGAAAATGTACGTAAAGCCCATGAACAACGCATCGACCTAACCAATCCAGATGAGGTTATAAATGTGGGCTGGGATAAAGACAATAAAGATAAAGCCGGTGAACTGATAAAAGATTTTGCTGAATGGATGTTGCAACATAAAGACGAACTCACCGCTTTACAGATATTTTACAATCAACCTTTCCGCAGACGTGAACTCACCTACACCATGATAAAAGAAGTACTGGAAAAGCTGCAAAATGACAAACCCTTATTAGCTCCACTGAATGTGTGGCGAGCTTATGAAGCCTTAGGACAATGCAATGGTTCAGCACGAAACGAACTTACTGCTATTGTTTCACTTATCCGCAAAGTGAGTGGCATTGATAGTATCCTGACTTCTTATGATAAAACCGTGGACAAGAATTTTCAGGACTGGGTATTTAAAAAACAAGCAGGTAATGCCCCTAAATTTACCGAAGAGCAGATGCAATGGCTACGCATGATAAAAGACTACGTCACCAACAGCTTCCATATTGACAAAGAAGACTTTGACCTTAATCCCTTCAATGCACAAGGTGGTCTGGGTAAAATGTGGCAATTGTTTGGGGAGAAAACAGAGGAGATTATTAATGAATTAAATGAGGTGTTAGCAGCGTAAAAATGTCTGAACTGTGATTTTTTTGATAGCTTTGAAAAACATGATAAAAAGAGCGTAAAATGATAAAACCTGAGTATAAATATTCTGAATTGACCGGAAAGATTATAGGTTGTGCAATGGAAGTACATTCTTTTCTTGGAAACGGTTTTCAGGAAGTTATTTATCAGCGTGCTCTGGCTATTGAAATGGAATTGCAAGGACTTTTATTTTCTCGCGAATTTGAGATGCCTGTTTTTTATAAAGAGTTGAAAATCGGCACACGAAGAGTTGATTTTTTGGTTGAAGAGAAAATCAGTGTTGAAATAAAAGCATTAATAAAGCTTGAACCCGTTCATGTGGCACAAGCCATAAATTATCTGGAAGCTTATAATCTTGAAATTGGGTTACTTATCAATTTCGGAAGCACCAAGCTTGAATTTCACAGGTTGGAAAATAAAAAGTTTAAGCCATCATGACTATCAGAAAAATCACACACATCATGGTTCAGACTATTTAACTATGGCAACAACAAAAATAGAATGGACAGATAGTACATGGAATTCTATTAAAAAGAGGATTAATAAAAATATGTCAGAAGCACATTTTAAAGATTTATAGAAAAATGATAGGTTATATGTACATTTTGAAATGTTTTAATGATTTATACTATACCGGAAGTACAAACAACCTGGAAAAACGTCTTTCCGAACATCAAAGCGGCAATGGCGCAAATTTCACAAAGAAGAATTTGCCTGTAGAACTTGTTTATTGCGAAGAGTATCAACGAATTGACGAAGCTTTTTACAGAGAAAAACAAGTACAGGGATGGAGCAGAAAGAAAAAAGAAGCTTTGATTAATGGAAATCAAAAAGACCTACCTAAATTAGCAAAGAAAATATTCAGCAAATCATCGCTCTCTTCGATACAATTGCCAGGCAATCACTCAGAGAGTGACGAAAACCGGGCGTTGAGTGTTTCTGACGAAGGGAGAAATGTATCGAAACAGCCCTTGCTCTCTTCGATACAATTGCCAGGCAATCACTCAGAGAGCGACGAAAACCGGGCGTTGAGTGTTTCTGACGAAGGAAGAAATGTATCGAAACAGCCCTTGCTCTCTTCGATACAATTGCCTTGCAATCACTCAGAGAGCGACGAAAACCGGGCGTTGAGTGTTTCTGACGAAGGAAGAAATGTATCGAAACAGCCCTTGCTCTCTTCGATACAATTGCCAGGCAATCACTCAGAGAGCGACGAAAACCGGGCGTTGAGTGTTTCTGACGAAGGAAGAAATGTATCGAAACAGCCCTTGCTCTCTTCGATACAATTGCCAGGCAATCACTCAGAGAGCGACGAAAACCGGGCGTTGAGTGTTTCTGACGAAGGGAGAAATGTATCGAAACAGCCCCATAAAAAAAACTTAATAATTATCCCCATGCCCCCATCAACCATAAAATCAGGACGAAATATAATAAATGAAAAAAAACTGTCAGAATTTGGATTTTTAGGATTAATAGATTATAAGATTAAAGAAATAAAATGAAATACGAAGAATTGACCCGAAGAATTATTGGTTGTGCAATGAAAGTTCATTCCACGTTAGGAAATGGCTTTCAGGAAGTGATTTACCAAAGAGCTCTTGCCATTGAAATGGAAAAACAGCAGTTGTGTTTTAAACGTGAAATGGTAATGAATATTTATTATGAAGGTATTGATATTGGGACGAGAAGGGTAGATTTTTTTGTAGAAGAGTTTGTTATGTTAGAGCTGAAAGCATTAATTAAATTGGAGGATGTTCATCTGGCTCAAGCAATGAATTATTGCCAGGCTTACAATTTACCAATAGGTTTGCTGATAAATTTTGGCGGAAAAAGTTTGGAATTTAAAAGAGTTTATAATGTCAATCACCCAGATAATAAGGATTACATTAAAACAAAATCTTAAAATAATAAATCCTATAATATTAAAATCCTAATAATCCTAATTCTGACAAATGAACGAAAATAACAGCATACCTAAACATTGGCAAGTAAAGATACTAGGGGAGATAGGGGAAATAGTTTCAGGAGGAACCCCATCAACTAAAGTTACCGAATATTGGAGTGGAAATATTTCCTGGATAACTCCTGCCGATTTATCTGGATATAATGAAAAAATAATCTTTAAAGGAAGAAAATCAATTTCGGAAAATGGCTTGAAACATTCTTCTGCACGTATGATTCCCAAGGGGTCAATACTTTTTTCTTCAAGAGCGCCGATAGGATATGTTGTAATTGCCGGAAATGAAGTATGCACAAATCAAGGCTTTAAAAGTATTATTCCCAATAAATCAATTTTAAGTGATTACCTTTTTTACTTTTTAAAAGCATCAAAACAAAATGCTGAAAAGGTTGCAAGCGGAACAACTTTTAAGGAAATTTCATTAAAAGCATTTTCTCAGCTTGAAATCCCTCTTCCCCCCCTCCCCGAACAACAAACCATAGTAACCAAAATAGAAGAGCTTTTCAGCCATTTAGAAAACGGCAAACAACAATTACAAACGGCACAACACCAATTAAAAGTGTACAGGCAAAGTTTGTTGAAATGGGCGTTTGAAGGTAAGCTCACCAATACAAATGTAAAAGATGGGGAACCTGACTGCCGTCAGGCAAGTTTGCCGAAGGGGTGGAAAATAAAGGAATTAAAAGAAATCACTTCTGTATTAGGTGACGGGCTACATGGCACACCCGAATATTCTGAAACAGGTGAGTATTATTTTATTAATGGCAATAACTTAACAGATGGTAAAATTGAAATTAAGAAAAATACAAAACGAGTTTCTAATGAAGAGTTTAAAAAATATAAAAAGCCATTAAATGAGAGAACAATATTCGTTTCAATAAATGGAACATTAGGATACACTGCATTTTACAATAATGAAAAAGTAATTCTTGGTAAGAGTGCTTGTTATTTCAATGTGTTAGATACAATAGATAAGAATTACATTCGGTATTTTTTAACAAGCAATAGCTTTATTAATTATGCAAATAAGAATGCAACAGGTAGCACAATAAAAAATGTTGGATTAAAAACAATGAGGGAATTGCAAATACCTATTCCTTCTTTACTTTCAGAACAACAATTCATTGTTGATGAATTAGAAAGTAAGCTTACAATCTGTGACAAAATAGAAGAAACCATCAACCAGAGTTTGCAGCAGGCAGAGGCGTTGAGGCAGAGTATATTGAAGAGGGCGTTTGAGGGGAAATTAGTATAATTTTATAAAAATGCAAAAAGGAGAAATTCAAATTTATAAAACAGCCACAGGTACCGAAATACAAGTAAATTTAGACAAGGATACTTTGTGGTTAGATGCACATTCAATTGCCATGCTGTTCAATGTAAACAGACCGGCAATTGTTAAGCATATTCAAAACGTTTATAAATCATCAGAATTAGATGAATTTCCAACCTGTTCCATTTTGGAACAAGTTGCTGCCGATGGCAAAAAAAGAAAAATGAATCTGTATAATTTGGATGTTATTATTTCGGTTGGTTACCGGGTAAACTCTAAACAAGCTACACTTTTTCGTCAATGGGCTACCCTACGCCTCAAAGATTATTTGGTAAAAGGATATACCATTAACGAAAACCGGATCAATCAAAAACAACAAGAGATTGAATATCTCAAAACAGGTATTCGTATCCTGAGTCGTGCTATAGAACAACAAGCTTCTTTAACCGACAGCGAAATATTAAAATTATTTGCTAAAGGCTTGCAATTACTTGATAACTATGATAACCAACTTCTTGACAACAAAGGCAATACCCAGACAAAAGCAATTTACCCACAACTAATTGAATATCAAAATATTATTACTGACATGCGATCAGAATTTGCATCAACTGTTTTTGCCAAAGCTAAAGATCAAAGTTTTGAAAGTGCCATAAAACAAATTCAACAAAGTTTTGCAGGGGAAGAATTATATCCTAGTATTGAAGAAAAAGCAGCTATGTTGTTGTACCTTATTGTAAAAAACCATTGTTTTGTTGATGGCAACAAACGTATTGGCGCAGCATGTTTTCTGTACTTTCTTCAAAAAAACAACTTGCTTTTAAATGAGGAAAAGCAACTTGTTGTCAGCAATGAAGCACTGGCAGCCCTAACCTTGTTTGTAGCATCAAGTAAACCCGAAGAAATGAAAAGTGTAAGAAAATTGATCATAAGTATATTGAACATCAGAAAAATATAATGTCATTTCATGTTTATTCGTAATTGATTATGAAATATCCGACTTGTACCAGGTCGCTATACTTAAATATATGGAAAGAAATGTGAGCAGAAACTATTACCAAAACGCCTGTCGCTATTTACGCAAAATGATAAAAATGGGAGCAAGAGAAAAGGCAAATTTTGTTATAGGGCAACTCAAAGCATTATACCCTAATCGAAAGGCATTGATGGAGGAGTTACAGAATGTGTAATTTGAAATATATACAATTCATAAAAAAACAATTATCTATTAAGTATATTTTTTTTTAAAAACTTATTAATTATGGCAAAAGTAAACCCTCAGATTATATTAGAATTAGAAAAACTATCTAAAGAAAGCCATTGGGTTATACTACAAACTGCACGAAGACTATAAGATTGAGTATGCCGGAACACTGAGTAGATATTTAGAAGTATTACACCGTTCATCAAACCATCTAGATTACGTTTATAACATGCAAAAAACATTATAAATATGGAATTTGAATTATCCAAAAAAGACAGAAAAATTGCTGCAATTCTCATAGAGACCGGACTACAAAGAGAATTTGCGAAGAGTCTCTTTGAAGCTGATAACATTTTACTTTCATGGAAAGAAAAAGAAAAAGACGACAAAGAAGCTTATTATGCTTTATTCAAGCATATAAAGAATATTGATAAGCACATAGCCAAAAGATATGATGACAGAAGAACTTCTGATTATCTGTTTATTGTTGCCGCTTTGCTTAACGAAAAAATAATTACAGAAGATGAAATAAAAGATTTTTCAGAAGACGTCTTAGCAAGAATAAAGATTATTATTAGTATTAACAATGAATAAACTTAATATATGACAACTTCCTCAATAGTATCCAAAGTATGGTCTTTCTGTAATCCCCTGCGTGATGCTGGCGTAAGTTATGGAGATTACCTTGAACAACTCACTTATTTGCTCTTTTTAAAGATGGCAGACGAATACAGCAAGCCGCCTTACAACCGCCAGCTGAATATTCCAAAGGCATACAACTGGGAAAGCTTAACTGCCGTTAAAGGTGCAGAATTAGAATTGCATTATGTTACCTTACTGCGTGAACTAAGTACCCAAAAAGGCATACTGGGTCAGATATTCACCAAGAGTCAGAATAAAATTCAAGACCCTGCCATGCTGTCAAAGGTAATTGATATGATTGACAGCGAACATTGGTTGGTAATGGGAGCAGATGTGAAAGGTGACATTTATGAAGGGCTTTTGGAAAAAAATGCAGAAGATGTAAAAAGTGGTGCCGGACAATATTTCACGCCCCGCCCATTAATCAGAGCAATGGTAGAATGTGTGCAACCTCAGCCCATGAAAACTATTGCCGACCCTGCCTGTGGTACAGGTGGTTTCTTTCTGGCTGCTTATGATTATCTGGTGGCAAACAACAAATTAGATAAAGACCAGAACAAATTTATAAAGCTCGAAACTTTCTATGGCAATGAAATAGTGGCGGGTACAAGACGATTAGCTCTTATGAATTTGTTTCTGCATAATATTGGTGATATTGACAGCGATAATTTTATCTCGCCCGCAGATGCCCTGATTGCAGCCTCTCCCAAAACGTTTGATTATGTATTAGCCAATCCACCATTTGGGAAAAAAAGTTCGCAGACTTTTACAAATGAAATAGGAGAACTTGAAAAAGACGAATTGCCTTACAACCGTCAGGATTTTTGGGCTACCACAAGCAACAAACAGTTGAATTTTGTGCAGCATATACGCACCATGCTTAAAACAACCGGACTGGCTGCCGTTGTAGTACCCGACAATGTGCTTTTTGAAGGTGGGGCGGGGGAAACAGTGCGTAAAAAATTGCTTGAAACTACAGACTTGCATACCATCCTGCGCTTGCCTACCGGAATTTTTTATGCTCAGGGTGTCAAAGCCAACGTTATTTTCTTCGACAACAAGCCTGCAAGCAAAGACCCGTGGACAAAAGAAATCTGGGTTTACGATTACAGAACAAACATCCATCACACCCTGAAGAAAAATCCTCTGAAAATTGATGACCTGAAAGATTTTATTGCCTGTTACTGTCCCTCAAACAGGCACAAACGCAAAGAACTCTTCAATGTTGAAACAAACCCGGAAGGTCGCTGGCGTAAATTTACCTATGATGAAATCATTGCCAGAGATAAAACCAGCCTCGACATCACATGGCTCAAAGATAAATCACTAGCCGACCTCGACAACCTCCCCGACCCCGATGTATTAGCCCTCGAAATCATCGAAAACCTAGAAGCAGGTCTTGAAAGTTTCAGGGAAATAGCTAATGCGTTGAATGGGAAAGGGGAATAATGCCTATAATATTATTTTTGCCCTATTCTTTGAGTTTAATAATCGTTTTCATTTCTGAATAGGCAATATTTCCAGCCGTACTTTTTATCATAATTTTGAAAAGTACGGCTTTTTTTATTCTCCAAATCCTTCGGTAGATCTGTAATACATTTTCTCACTGGTATTAGTTTCTGTGAGGATCTCTCATGTAAAGCCAAGCTGAATTTTAAATGGTCTCATGCAAACAATCAGTTAAAAATCCTAAAAGTTGCTGCACGAGATTAAAATATTGATACCGGATACATAAAAAACAGACATCTTACAAAATATAAATTGAATATGAGAAATACGTATTTATCAATAAGTAAGTCAAATTAAACCCAAAAATGTTGTAAGCAAAAATTGCATAGGCTTGAAAAATTATTCCAAAAAATAATCTATTTTTGCCTAAGAAATTAAGTTTATAAATTATTAAGGTTAAGATTATTTTCACAAAAAAATATTAATTATGAAATTTAACCTATTTATTTTTACTTCTTTAATGATTACAGCTGCAACGGTCTTCGGGCAGTCACTTAAAGAGACGGTTACAGATATTGATGGTAATGTTTATCATACTGTGAAAATTGGGACACAAGTATGGTTAACGGAGAACCTTAAAACCACCAGGTATCGCAATGGAAAACCAGTTCCAAACATCACCGATGAAGCCGAATGGGGCAATCTTACAACAGGGGCATATTGTGATCATAGCAATACATTGGAAAATAGTGGAACTTATGGCAAGCTCTATAATTTTTACGCTGTGTCTAACCCCGGAAATTTATGCCCTCAGGGCTGGCATGTACCCACCGATGCAGAATGGACTCTGCTGGCAACTTATTTGGGCGGAGAAAATGTAGCTGGCGGTAAAATGAAAGAAGCAGGCTTAATACATTGGCAAGGGCCTAACACAGGGGCAACAAACGAAAGTAGTTTTACAGCACTTCCCGGTGGCCTCCGTAATAAAAATGGTTCATTCTACAACAGCATTGGAAGCTATGGCGGTTGGTGGAGTTCTTCAGAATACACATACGATAACAAAGTTGCAATTTTAAGGTATATGGGCAACTATGATGCAGGTATATATTCAAAAAAAGACGCCAAAGCTTTTGGGCTTTCAGTGCGTTGCATGAAAGATTAAGTAGAGAACTCGAAGAACAAGCACTATAAGCCCTTCTTAAAATTGCATAAGATAATTGGTAAGTTTTACTGACGATTCAAGGTTTAGTTTCTCTCTTAAACGGGTACGAGAAACTCTTACGCTATCGTAAGTCTGACAAGAAATAACAGATATTTCTCTGGTGTTGAAATTTAAGCGTAAAAGTATACATAACTTAAGCTCTGCCGGTGTAATGTTGGGATGCTTCGACATTAGTTTTAATCTAAAGTTATAGTTTTTATTTGAAATATTTTTCCGAATATTATCTAAATTGTTTAGCTTATTGTCGATTTTAATTTTATTGATTGCTTCATCTAAAATATTTTTGCCTTTTGCATTGTTAGTATCTTCAACCAGTAATTCAAGCTTAGATTGTAGGGATTCCTTAAATTTAACATTGCCTGCAAGTTGAATGGCTGTAGAATTAAATTCATTATTTTTAAGTTTAATAGTTTGCTTTATAAAATTAGCCTGTTTAAGAAGTAATTCTATACGGGTTTTAAATTCTATGCGGGAAAATGGCTTAATTAAAAAATCATCTACTCCGCATTCAATAGCCTGGGTTATAAACTTAGATGTCGCATTTGGTTCAATAATCATTAAAATAGGAGTGTTTTTGCAAGCAACACTATTTCTAAGCATCTTTGTTGCTTCCAAACCATCCCATGCAGGCATTTTTCTTTTAAGAATAATTAGGGCGGGATAATTAATTAAGGCTTTTTCAACAGCTTCTTTGCCATCAAAAACCCTAACAAAAATATAATCCATCATCTCAACTTCTAAATCTTTAAAAGTTAATACCGGGTCTTTGTCATCATTAATTAAAATAAGTTCTCTTTTCACTTAATATTATATTTGTAATTATGTAAAATTATTGCTTAATAATAATAAACTCCGTTCTTCTGTTCTTCTGGTGTTCTTCTTCTGTGCAGTCTGATTTGACATTACCCTCACAAGCACATCTGTTAACCAGCTTACTTTCACCATAGCCTTTACCATATATTCTATCAGGATTTGTGATGCGTTGCTTGATATATGCTGCTGAAGCCTTAGCTCTGTTATCTGATAGTTTCATGTTATAAGCATAGCTTGCTCTGCAGTCAGTGTGAGAGCCTAATTCAATGACGACTGTGGGGTAAGCATTCATAATGGCAACAATTTTATCTAATTCAAATGAAGCATCTCCGCGGATATTAAATTTATTCAAATCGAAATAAATCGGGTTAATACTAAATAATTTGGCTAAATCATCACCAACTTTTAATTCAACAAGAGGATCGAGAGTGTCAATTATTTTGTACTCCCCTTCTTTGGTAAGTGTCTGGTTGTTTGTGATTGTTTTTGTCAGATAACCTGATTTTTCCAGTTTTAAATTGTAGCTTATCCTGTCGTTAATTTTTTTATCGGGCAGACCTGTTCTGAAATCACCCTTTTTCGAGGTGTAAATAATTTCGTTCTTGTCGGTCAGATTGTTACTTAAAGAAATTTTTACACTATCGAGAGGTTGTTTTGTTTTTTTACTTATAACGAGAACATATAAAGAAAAATTAGGGATTTTATCTAAAATAAGATCGGCATAAATAATATCTTCAGGCACATTAGTATTGGCTGTATTGTTTCCCTCAAAATAGCCTGTTTTAGTTCCATTAAGACGGTATAGGGTTTCTTTATCGACATAAAATTCATAGCGACCTAATGAATCACTCAACTTCTTTTCAACAGTGTCATTATTGAGCAACAAACAAACAGAAGCATAAGGGATGATGGTGTTTTGTTTGTCTTTAGTAACGCCTTTAATCATTTTGCCGGATTTAAGAGGCTTAAGAGCTTTAACAAAGTATATATCATCACTGCCTTTTCCTCCTTTTCTGTTAGAAGAGAGATAACCTATTTGCAATTTATCGTCTAAAAGCAATGCAAAGTCATCGGCACTAGTATTGATAGGGGCTTCAAGGTTTCTAACAGCGCCATATTTGTCATCTTTAACACTTACCATATACACATCTAATCCTCCAAGTCCTACACGACCATTTGAAGAAAAGAATAAAATGCCATTTTTATTATAATAGGGAAACATTTCATCTCCTTCTGTATTAATAGCTTCTAAATTAATAAGATTACCCCAGGTGCCGTCAGTTCTTCTTTCAACCTTATAAATATCTGTTCCGCCCTTTCCACCAGGCATATCAGAGGCAAAGTACATATATTTTCCATCTGGTGTAAATGTAGCCTGCCCGATAGAATATTCAGGATTGTTAAAAGGAAAAGAAATGGGGTCAGTCCATGCACCATTAATAAATTCAGAAGTAAAAAGCTGAAGGTTGCGGGTGCCATCAGCGCTTTTACTGTTGTAATTGTCTCGTGTTAAAGCCATAACAGTTCCATCTGCATTAAAACAAACCGGGCCATCATGATATTTTCTGTTTAGTTTTCTATGAAAAGGTACCAGCTCCGAAAGCTCATTATTCTGATAGGGCCGGGTCATATAGATTTTTAAAAAATGCAGATGGTTGCCGTTCCAAAAACGGTTGAAAAGACCACTTTGGTTCCTGGATGAAGCGAAAACAATTTTATCTTTAAAATAAACAGTGCCAAAATCCTGCTGCTCATTGTTGATTTCAAGGTTTCTGAGTTCAAATGCTGGTTGAGCAGGTTTTAGTTTCTTATAGAAATCCGTTTCAGCCAGATATGCTTTCACTCTGGAATCGTCTGGCTTGAGTTTAGCCATTGGATTTAGCAGCTCTACAGCTTTTTCATAATTTTCTAATTTCAAAAGGACCAGGAAATAGCTCCATAAATCTTTAAAAGTTCTTTGCGGGTTTTTGGAAATACTATCATATTGATTTTTAGCTTTATCCAATTGACCGGTCATTTCATAACAAACAGCTAAAATTCGTTCTGTTTCTATGGTTTTATTTATTACAGGCTCATAGTATCTTATGGCACCTGAATAATTATAACCAAAATACTGTTTGTCTCCTTTTTTAATGAGTTTATTTTGAGCATAACCAACCTGAGTTGATATGAATATTAAGGCTAGGAGAATTAATTTTATTGTTTTCATATTTATTTAAGCTTAAATATTATAGTTTTTATTTTTTAAAACGCTATAAGACATTTAAAAATACCTTGGGGATTTAATTCTGTGAATATTGCTGTATAGGAAGTCATATCTGATCATTATTTCATGGCTGCCCTGGTTATATTTTACAGTAGTGTTCGTTGTGGAAAAATCGAAAGAATATCCCAAAGACAGTTGGTCTGTAATATTTAGTCCGACAAGTACGCCAAAAGCATCACCGGTTCTGTACATAGCACCAGCCATTAATTTTTTATCAAATTCAAATAAAGCAGATAAATCAGTTTCTAGCGGAGCTCCTTTTGTTATTTTTATCAATCCGGAGGGTTTAAAATCAACAAATTTTGACAGAGAAAAAACAGAACCCATAATAAAATAATAGTGTCCCTGTTCCTTGGCTGCAGAGAGTGTTGCTAAGGTTGTCCCGGAATAATAATTGTTTTTTAAAAGTTTAGGTGTTGATATCCCTGCATAAAAACGTTCACGGGTATAATATAAACCGAAACCGAAATTAGGCATGGGGCGGTTTTCTATTCTTTGTGCAAAATCAACATCAGTTTGCTGGTTGAGTAAAAGAGAAGGTAAGTCAGCACTGAAAAAGCTATAACCACCTTTAATTCCGAAAGCCAGTTTGCTTTTCTGAGAAAGACGGATACGGTAAGCAAAATCAGCATAAACAGATGTACTCTTCGTAGGTCCAATCTTATCCTGGATAACTGAACAGCCAAGACCTATCTGGTCTGAGCCTATAGGAGAATGTACAGTAAGGGTTTGGGTAATGGGAGCTCCATCAAACCCCACCCACTGATTTCTGTTTATACCAGTTATTGTTAATGCATCTCTGCTACCTGCATAAGCAGGGTTTACCATTATAGTATTGTACATATAATGCGTAAACATCGGATCTTGTTGGGCCTGAGCCGATAAGGTCACAATTAGTCCTAAAATGATTATTAACTTTTTCATAATATTGTTATTTAATGCGTTCTGTTTATACTTTTTTTGTTTTTTACTTTGCTGTCCCGTGCCCCAATGAGGACACGGAAACAGCAAGGTTTTTATTATCTGGTTAAATAAATAAAGCCTTTAAATGGATCTTGTCCGCTAATACCTGTTTCAAGGATATAGAAATATGTACCAACAGGTAATTGATCACCACCAACCGTAACGCCAAACTTGTTAGTTCCATCCCAGTCATTGTTGTATGGTGCAGCTTCAAATACTTTATCTCCCCAACGGTTAAATATTGTAAACTTATGGTTTGGATATTTTTCTAACCCTGTAATGACAAAGACATCATTCTGTCCATTACCATTAGGCGAGAAGCCCTGAGGAATAAATGGCCTGTCTATAGATTCAACAGGAGTAAATTCGTAAGCCGTATTATTACTCATATTGGAATCACTTGTTTTACTTAGTACTGAAGCCTTATTAATTACAATTGTACCTCCTGCTAAGTTTTTATCAACCATTACCTTTAATGAGAATGTAACCGTTTCATTTACAGCAAGCATAGGCCAATTCCATTTAACTGTATTTGTATTTGAGTTATAAATGCCATCATCGCTTGCAGAAATGAATTTTAATCCCTGTGGCAAGTCATCTGTAATAACTAAGAGATAAGCATCAACAGGCCCATTGTTGGTTACGGTAATAGTGTAATTGAGATCGGTGCCGGCAGTTACAGAAGTCTTTTCAGCCACTTTGGTTATCGCAAGATCTGTTTCGGCAATAGTAATTAAAGCATCAGGCACCTGATTGTGGTTATTTGTAGTATCGGGGTCATAAGTGTCGCTAGTAACCGAGGCAATATTGATAATGTGAGATCCTCCACTGTCAGTACTGTTGATTATAGCTTCTATATGAAGTGAAGCCATTGCTCCATTTAACATATTCCCGATGTGCCAATAAGGATAAACCCAGGTCCCAATACTTGGAGAGCCATTTAAATAGGTAAGACCTGCTGGTAGAACATCAGTAACAATTACGTTTTGTGCGTCTGATAACCCAAGGTTCTTAATGTTGATAGTGTAAGTAACAGTATCCCCAGGATACAGAACAGATTTGTTGCTTTGTTTAGTAAGATATAAATCTGCTCTTTGAATGATATGGATGACGTAAGATGAGGTATTGTTGCTCAAATTCGGGTCTTGCGTTGTACTGCTGACATTAGTTGTGTTGCTGACAGAACTATTATTAGGCGTATTGGAGTTAACAGTAGCTACAATTGTTATTGTGGCATGTTCACCCGCAGCCAATGTGCCAATAGTCCATTCCGGATTGTTCCAGTAGCCAGTAGAAGGTATTCCACTCACCAAAGTAAGATCTGAAGGCAGGATATCTGTAACGGTAACATTTTGTGCATCGCTTACACCATTATTAGTAACTGTAATGGTATATGTTACATTATCACCAGCGATAATAGTATCGTTATTCGCTACTTTTGTAATACCTAAGTCTGCAAAAGCAATAATATTGGTGAATTCTGTTGCATTATTATTAGATAAAACAGGGTCAGGTGTTGTAGATGTAACTGCCGCTGTATTTATTATTGTTGTTCCGAAAGGAACATTACTGTTAACAATAGTAACCATTGTTAAAGTAGCAATACTATCATTATTCAGTGTTCCAATGTTCCAGTCTGGAGCATTCCATGTACCAACAGATGGTGTAGCACTTACAAATGTAAGACCTCCGGGTAAAATATCAGTTGCTACAACATTTTGAGCATTACTATAGCCATTATTGGTAACTGTAATTGTGTAAATAAGCGTGTCGCCCGCTAATACCGGATTTTGAGAGGCTGTTTTTGTAATAGAAAGGTCAGCTAAGTCACTAACAGCAATTGTAGATGTAGATGTATTATTTGTTAAATTGGGGTCCTGAGTAGAACTTGTAACAACAGCAGTATTTCCTATCAAAGATCCGTTAACTAATCCTCCATTTACTGTAGCAATTATCGTTAATGTTTGGGTTGCACCAACATTTAAACTTCCAAATGACCAGTTAGGAGCTGACCATGTGCCCACAGTAGATGTTGCACTTACAAAAGATAATCCGGCCGGGAGGTTGTCATTAACCACAACATTCTGAGCTACTGATGGCCCATTATTAGTCACAGAAATAGTGTAAATAACATTATCACCAGCGACAACAGTAGGGCTGTTAGCAGTTTTAGTAACCATTAAATCTGCATAGTTATATACTGTAATAACTACATTGTCTGTATTATTGGTTAAGTTTGGATCAAGGGTAGAACTGTTTACTGACGCAATATTATTAATTTGTGCTCCCAAAGCATTGTTGCTATTGACATTTACTAACAACTGTAAAGTTTCACTTTGTCCAGAATTTAATGTGCCAATTGTCCATAACGGAGCTGTCCATGAACCAATACTTGGAGTGACACCTACCTGTGTTAAACCTGCTGGTAAAAGGTCTGTAAGCACAACATCCATTGCTGCAGAAGGGCCATTGTTTGTGACTGTAATAGTATAAGTTATTTGAGATCCAGCTATTGGATTAACATTGCTAACGGTTTTGGTGACTGCTAAATCAGCAGATGAGATGTTATTAATGACAACTTCATCCCATGTATTTGGACAAGGATTATTAGTTATATTCCAACGGAAAATATAAGTGCCGCTAATTAATCCAGTAATACTTGTGTTTGGATTTGCAGGATTAACTATAAATGGTACACTAGGACCACTGATAAGCACCCATTGTCCTGTGCCTGGAGCAGGGTTATTAGCGTTCATATTTACGGTGCTTTGTGCATAAACTGTTTGGTCGGGACCAGCATTTGCCGCAACACTATTAATAATGTTTACAACAACATGATCTACGGCATTTGCACATGCAGCATGACTAGTTCCGGTTAATGTCAGCGTGAAGCTTCCAACAAATATATCAACAGCACTTGGGGTATAAACCGGATTAATTAAAGTTGCACTATTAAAAGTACCGGTACCTGATGTTGTCCAAATTAAGTTTGTGTAATTGCTTGCAGAAGCAGTGGTTGTAAATGTTGAGCCCACACAGATAGAAGCATCAGCTCCTGCATTTACTACAACCTGAGGTATAATTGTCAACAACATCGTGTCAGTAGTAGCCATGCAAGGACTTGCCGATTGTGCCGACATTACTAAAGTTACACTTCCTGCTGCTACATCTGCTGCACTTGGTGTATAAACAGGTTTTACAGCAAACATATTGCTAAATGTTCCGGTTCCCAAAGTAGTCCATATAACAGTAGTAGCATTGGTCGCTGTAGCACTGCTGAGGGTATAAGTCGCAGTAGAACATATCGTGTCATTTAATCCTGCAAATGCAGTAGCTGTTGGTCCGGCAGTTAAATTAACTGTAGCAAAAGCATGACATCCATTTATATCGGTTACGGTAACTGTATATGCTCCAGATGTTAATCCTGTTGCTGTTGGAGTAGTTTGACTACCAGCGCTTACAGGCCATAGATATGTGAATGGAGAAGTGCCACCTGAAGCATTTACTGTTGCAGATCCATCTGATGTTCCAGCGCAGGTTTCGTTAGTATTTGTAATGATTTCTGCAAATATTATTGTAGGTGCCGTTACATTAAAGCCTGTCGTAAATGTACAACCATTAGCATCTGTTATAATCACATTATAAACACCAGCACTCAAATTATTGAAAATATTACTACTTTGTGCTGTGCCACCGTTCAGCTTATAATTGTATGGTATAGCTCCTCCAGAAGGAGTTATTGTAACTGTACCTGTTGTTCCGTTACAAAGTGGTTGAGTAACATTAGCTATAGCAGACAGTGTACTATTGATATTTATTATACTGAAGTTAACAGAAGCCGGACATGTACCATTAGAAGTAGCCACATAATAGCCGGCAGCCAGGCCTGAGAAAGCAGATCCTGAATTATGTGTCACACCATTGATCGTAATGGAGCTGCCATCACTGGAAGTGAGGACCACGATTCCTACTGAGGCATTGCACTGCGTATTAACCAACCCACTTACAGTAATAGTTACAGGCGCAGGTTGTGTCAAAATGTAAGGTCCACCTACAATCTGACAACCATTGGCATCAGATACTGTTACAGAATATGTGCCTGCAGTAAGATTGTTCGGGTCTTGTACGCTAATTCCATTTGACCAGAGATATGTATATGGCGTAGTTCCACCACTAACAGTTATATTTACTGCGCCATTATTTGCACCATTACATGTCGGATTAGTAGTTACAGCAGCCACTGTTGTAATATTAAGAGCTGCAGATGGCTGTGTAATTGTAACAGTAGTTGTGGTTGTACAACCTTTAGCATCTGTCACCAGTATTGTATAATTACCGAATATCATATTGTTTATAGTGTTACCGTTAACTACAGCAACGCTGCCAAATGGTTGATTTAAGATACTATAAACATATGGAGTCGTACCACCATTAGCTGTAACTGTAATGCTGCCCGTGCTTCCTCCGTAACATGAGATGTTAGTCTGAGAAAGTAATGACATGGTAAGTGCAGTAGGCTCTACAATCACAAAATTCAAATAGAAAGAACAACCATTAACATCCTTAACTAGAACAACATAGTATCCGGCAGAAAGTCCGCTGAATATACCAGTAATATTGGTTGTTGAGCCATTAAGGGTATATGTATAGGGTGCTGTTCCTCCTGATGCTGTTACTGTTGCTATTACCAAAGTGCCGTTGCAAAGAGGATTAGCGACATTTACGCTGGCTGTAATTGTACTGTTGGTATTGTAAATACTAAAACTGACAGTGGCAGGACAAGAACCATTTGAAGTAGCAGTATAGTATCCTGCAGATAATCCTGTAAAGGTAGCAGGAGAAGGATGTGTAACACCGTTAACGGTGATGGAGCTGGCATCGCTGCTTACGAGTATCACCTGACCGGAAGTGGCATTACACTGCGTATTAGTTACACTAGCCACAGCAATGGTTACAGGAACAGGTTGAGAGAGGGTATAAGGACCACCCACAACCTGACAGCCATGGGCGTCAGTAACTGTAACTGTGTAAATACCTGCTGTGAGACTAGTCGGGTCTTGAACATTATCTCCGTTAGACCAGTCATAGCTATAAGGTAAAGTACCTCCTGATAAGGTGACATTAATTGCTCCATTGCTTGCACTATTGCAGTTCGGATTGGTAATCACTGCAAGAACAGATGTAATATTAAGCGCAGCGGCCGGTTGCGTAATAGTAACAGCAGTTGTAGCCGTACAACCGTTGGCATCTGTCACTGATACGTTATAAACGCCAGCAGTTAAGTTTATAGCTGTAACTGTCGTTTGACCACCTGTCCACAGATAAGTGTAAGGCATAACACCACCGGATGCAGAGACGGTTGCTGAGCCTGTCGAAGCACCAAAACAAGGAATATTAGTGCTGGAAGGAATCAGTGCAATTAGAGCAGAAGGTTGAACTATAGTAAAGCTAACATCATAATTACAACCATTGGCATCGGTTACAACAACATTGTAATTACCTGCACTCAGAGTATTAAATATGCCCGTAACATTAGTCGTTGAACCGTTAAGCACATAAACATAAGGAGCAGTACCCCCGGTAGCCGTAACTGTAGCAGTTACCAGGCTGCCATTGCATAATGGGTTAGGCGCGCTTACTGTGGCTGCAAGCGTACTGTTGGTATTGATAATGTTAAAGCTGACAGAAGCCGGGCACGTACCATTAGATGTAGCTGTATAATAACCGGCGGTTAAACCTGTAAATGTAGCCGGAGAAGCATGTGACACACCGTTAACGGTGATAGAGCTGGCATCGCTGCTCACCAGTATCACCTGACCTGAAGCGGCATTACAATGGACATTAGTTACACTAGCCACTGCAATGGTAACAGGAACTGGTTGCATGAGGGTATAAGGGCCACCCACTACCTGACACCCATTGGCGTCAGTGACAGTAACTGAGTAAGTACCGGCAGTGAGGGTATTGGGGTCTTGAACATTATCCCCATCAGACCAGCCATAGCTGTAAGGTAAAGTTCCTCCTGATACGGTTACATTAATACTGCCATTGCTGGTACCATTGCAGGTTGGATTGGTAAGCACCGCAAGTACCGATGTAATATTAAGTGCAGCAGTAGGTTGAGTAATAACTACAGAAGCAGTAGCCGTGCAACCGTTGGCATCTGTTATGGTTACGGTATAAGCTCCGGCTGTTAAGTTGTTTGCTGTAGCTGTAGTCTGACCACCGGTCCACAGATATGTGTAAGGGGTAGATCCCCCTGTAGCTGTGACGGTTGCTAAGCCTGTCGAAGCACCAAAACAAGATATATTGGTAGAAGTCACTATCTGAGTAGCCAAAGCAGCAGGCTGTGTGATACTGAATGCAACATCATAAGTACAGCCGTTGTGATCAGTCACCAGGATGTTGTAGTTGCCGGCACCAAGCATATTAAATATGCCTGTACCCTGAGGAGCACCGCCATTGAGGCTGTAAGTATAAGGAGCTGTGCCACCTGTAGCAGAGACGGTTGCTGAGCCTGTCAAAGCTCCATTACATAATGGATTTGCCAAATTTACTGTAGCAGTGAGCGTGCTGTTGATATTAACAATACTGAAGCTGACAGAAGCCGGGCAAAAACCATTAGACGTTGCTGTATAATAACCGGCAACAAGACCCGTAAATGTACTGCCTGATACCTGAGTAACACCATTTAATGTAATGTTGCTGCCATCGCTGGAAGTCAGAACAACAGAGCCTACAGGCGCATTGCACTGAGTGTTTACAATACCAGAAGCCATTATAGTAACAGCAGCAGGGTTAGTAAGTATATAAGGACCGCCGACGATATTACAACCGTTGGCATCAGTAACTGTCACATTGTATGTGCCAGCTGTAATGTCGCTTAAATCCTGACTACTCAGTCCGTTGCTCCAGAGATAAATGTAAGGCGCCGTACCACCACTAACAGTGATATTCACAGCACCATTGGCTGCATTATGACAAGTGGGCTGAGTAAGCACTGCTGCCACTGTTGTGATGTCAAGTGCAGCGGCTGGTTGTGTAATGGTTACAGTAGCCATTGTTGTACAACCATTGGCATCAGTAACTGTTACAGTATAAGAGCCTGCCGAGAGGTTGGTCGCACAAGCTGTTGTCTGACTGCCTGCACTTACCGGCCACATATATGAATAAGGTGTTGTGCCTCCTGTAGCTGTGACGGTTGCTGTGCCATTATTACCACCGAAACAACTGACATTATGTAAACAACTTGGGCAACCGAAGTTCGCTGTGAGTACAGTAGGTTGAGTAATGGTGAAGCTGATATAATAAGTACAACCATTAGCATCCGTCACAAGTACATTATAATTGCCTGCAGATAAACCTGCAAATACACCTGTAGCGTTGGTTGTTGTTCCGTTAAGTACATATGTATAAGGAGCAGTTCCTCCTGTAGCCGTTACGTTAGCCGTAACCAAACCACCATTACATAATGGATTAGGAACACTGACTGTAGCTACCAGCGTGCTGCTGCTGTTGGCAATACTGAAGTTAACAGTTGCAGGACAAGTGCCGTTGGATGTTGCTGTATAATAACCTGCTGTTAATCCACTGAATGTGCTGCCTGAAGCATGGGTTACACCATTAAGTGTAATTGTGCTGCCATCGCTTGACGTAAGAACTACTGAGCCTACAGAGGCATTACACTGAGAGTTTACAATACCCGAAGCCGTAACAGTAACAGCTGCAGGATTGGTAAGTACATAAGGCCCACCGACAATCTGACAGCCGTTGGCATCAGTAACAGTGACGAAG
>Ga0118677_10004841_pt1 | contig 24111 bp, 18 predicted proteins | sample AliMusrvi5mmetaG_FD_86154 | JGI IMG/M metagenome (GOLD analysis project Ga0118677, IMG submission 86154)
ACTCACGGGGATCAATCCCATTCCCCCTTTTCGTGCCTTTCGTGTTTTTTGTGGTTCAATAATCCGACAGCACCGTGCTCGGAGGCGATCTGGAAACGGCGCACGGTTTCGTCCTCCTCCCGCTCGATCATCCGGTCATAAAGCCCGGCCCATTGCGCGACGCCGGGGTAAAGCTCTTCGTCGGAAAGCTCCCCCGCTTCGGCCCGCCGCCACGCCTCGGCCGCAATGCGTCTCAGCGCGCGCGGCCACCCGCTCCCCTCGTCTTCGTATCCGTCGGGATGCAGGCCGGGAAACAGGTAGGCCACGGCGCTCCACGCGCGGAGGAAATCACGCTTCGCAAGTTGATCGAGTTGCGCGGAGAATGCGCGGTGTTGTTTTCGAGTGTTTACTGCACATGTGAGCCGAAGGAATTGCCGTCTTCGTCTGTGATCGATCCGTCTGGATGCACTGTCACGGGAACCGCGTATTCCTCAACAGTCATGGCGTCATCGAAGTCCCGCTCGCCGTCAAGAAACTGTTGAATTCGTGTCATCGCGTAATCGGCGATTTCCTTCTGCGCTTCCAACTCAGTTTCAAAAACTACGTATTTGTCTTCGCCATCGCTCACGACCGGCACCGGTCCTTGGCAAAACGTGTCGATGTAAATGCAGAAACCGTTGTGCGGTCCGCGTGGCGGCTTCTCGCTCATGCACGTTCTTTCGTCTGGCTTTCAATTTTTTTGATGATGGAACGGTAGTGCTCCGCAATCGCATCTGCCTCGGTCGGTTCGCTACAATCCTCAATAATGAAGATGTCTCCTTCGGGCATGCTTCCGTCTCGCAGGTAATCGGCCGTTTTCTCCCAGGATTCTGCGCGGATTGCCAGACCATCGAGGAGTTGGCCAACATCGTTCTCGTTCAGTGTGAAAGTGTAATCTTTGCCCATAGTGGGCATAATTACCTGGCCAGGAACTCAGGTGAGATCCAGCTTTATTTTTCGGAGTTCTCCGGGCACATTGCCTGAATGGCCAAAGGAAAACGTTGGACCCCGGAGGAGCTGCTTCTTGCCCTCAATCTCTACCACAAACTGACATTTGGTCAGCTCCACGCCAGACAACCGGCGATTATGGAGGTGGCGGAAAAAATGAACCGCCCTGCCAACAGCTTGGCAATGAAACTGGTGAACCTTGCCTCTCTCGACCCTGTTTTGAAATTGCGCGGAATCAAGGGACTTCCCGGGGCAAGCGCACTTGATCGTAAAGTGTGGACGGAATTTCACGAAAACCTCAATGAGGCAGCCCCCGCAAGCGAAGAAGCAATGCGGCGTTTGTTTGGAGTCGGCGAGTCCGGCGCGCTTGAAGTTTTACCCAAGGAGGGCATTCGCGTTCGAAAACAGCCGAAGTCGGGTCTGACGGAGGCGGTTGCAAATGTGAAAATACGGCGAGGTCAGGAGTATTTCCGCGATGCCGTGCTGAACAACTTTGGCGGGCGTTGCGGCATTAGTGGATTGGCCATACGCGAATTGCTCATCGCGTCACACATCCTGCCTTGGCGAACTCATGCTGCCGAACGATTGAATATCCGCAATGGCCTTTGTCTTTCACGCCTGCACGATGCCGCTTTTGATCGTGGATTTATCGCATTCGACGACAAGTTCCGGCTCCTGCTTTCACCACGACTCAAAGCCGAACTGCCGCAACGCAGCATAGCCGACAACTTTGGCGCGTATGCCGGAGAGACCCTGTGCTTTCCAGATGATGCGGCCCCGCCCGAAATAGCGTTTCTTTCACAGCATCGCACGATCATTTTCCGCAAAGCATAACGTTCTGCCCCGCGTTCGACGGGAATCCGCCAGATATGCCTCTCAAGCCGAATGAGTTGAGGGCTGGCTTGGAAACCACCGATGAAAGCCAGACGGCAGCAACTCCCGTAATGCATCCGCCCGCAAACCTTGAATGTCGTAAGTTCTCTCCAATTGGCTTACCACTTTTATGAAATGAAATAGGGCTCCGGGCCTGACGCGGCTCATCCCTCCTCTTTTTGGGCGATTGGTTTTGTGATCCCAATACATTTGGTAAAGCACATCGCCAACTGCTTTTGCCCCCAGCCAAGTGGGGTGTGATGAAAGTTGAATCTCGTAATCGCTAAGAATGGGCACCTCGCCCCACAAGCATAGGATGGAAGCTGCTCCATAAGCCCGATAAAGACTGACGGTGCCAGCCACCCTGTGTTTGTAACTCCGGGTATATAACGGGCTCCAAACATAGCTTTCCAATTCCTTTACCTTCCTTTTCCCCTCTGCGCTCGGGCAGATCTCCTCAAAGTAAGTGAGAGCAAGCGCGTCCCAGACTCCGGGCCACGAGGTGTCCGGGAGGCGGGCGGTTTCGAGGGCGATGACGGCCGGCAGGAGTTGTTTCGCCATTTCGAACTTTGTGCCGAACGGGCAGGCCGGGAGCGGGACTGCAGTCGGCGGGGATAGTGAGGTTTCCGGGTTGGCGAGCAGGTCTGCGGGGACGGTGAGCGAGGGATCGAGGCGGAGATCCTCGATCCATTGGCGCCACCGGCGGCGGCCCTCGTCGTTCAGGATGCGGAGGTTTTCAGGCATTGGCCTCCCGTGTTTTCATGGCGACGAATGTTTCGAGGGTTTTCCACCTGCGGCAGAACCCGGCGACTGCGTCATCGATCCACGCGGCGCGAGCCTCGGACCCGGTCCCGTCCTCCTCGGGCTCGGGCGGGAGCGGGCCGGCACCGAGCTGGGTGCAGGCGAAGCGCAGCCAGTCGTGATCGGGCTCGTCATCCGTCTGGATGACTTCGTTTGTGAGAGTGAGGGTGTGGAGGATTTCGCGGACGACGGCCGGATAGACCAGGGAGAGGAACTCGGGGTCCATGCGGGCCATCTGGGTGATGTCCCTTGGCTCGGTGACCGACTCGTTGACTTGGAGCACGGGCAGCTCCTCGCGCCAATCGAGCCGCCAGAGGCGGTCCCCGAGGTCGGCGCGTTCGACGGGAAGAATGCTTTTGCGCCCGGAGCTTGCTTCTTCGGGGAGGACGGGACGGATCTTGTCCGCCCATGCGAGGATTCTGCGGAGCTCGTCGCTCTCGTCCACGACTTTGACGCGGAAGAGGATTTTTTCCCCCGGCCGGAACCTGTCGAGAACGGTGGATGCCGGTGCCACGGGGGAGGAGGCGGGGCCGAAGCGGAAGCGCATCTGGACCGGCCCCGAGTAGGCCTCGATCCAGACCACGGCGTGCGGGAGGGCCGCGACCGCATCGGGAAGTTCAACCGCCATGTCAAAGCGCGAGGGGCTGGAGGGGAACTCATGGACAAGGATCTGGAGCGATTCCCTCGGAATCCTTGCGCGGCTGGTGTAGTTGAAGCGCCGGATCATGGGGCGGGCGCGAATTCGAGCGGTTCCCCATCCGTAACGGAGTCGGAGGCAGCCGCTGCCCGGGCTTTGACAATGAGGTCGCGGTGGGTGTCGAAGCCTTCAACGGTGAGATCGAAGTCCGGAGACACGGGCTTCACATCCAGAATATTCGGGGCGATGCCATAAGCCTCGATGCCGAAACCCGTGACGCGCAAATCCCCGTTTGCCGCCGTGAAGTCGAAGTCGGCCGGGTGGTGCTGGGAAAACGGGTTTCCGCGCAACGTCTCATAGGCGGCACGGATCCGGATTTTATCCGGCAGGGGAACGGCGGCACCGGTGGACTTCAATGTGAACCCGCCCGCGCATTCGGCGAGCTGAAATGCCGACGGGCGGCTCGGGGGCAGGTCGTCGGGAATGACGGGCGGGCTGTCGCCCGGCTTCGCCTTCGGCTTCGGGAGCTTCACGCCGTCGTTGAGCGGGATGCTGAACAGGTGCTGGAGAAGATCGGGATCGAGCTCCGCATCCACCCGGCCGAGCCAGCCGGAGAGCGCGGAAGCGGCGTTCTTCACGTATTTGAGAACAGCCGCGCCGTTGCGGTATTTCCCCCGGAAATGCTTCGTGGTCTGGAGCCATGTCGTGTGCGCGGGATTCTCCGCATCGCCGAGGAGATTCGAGAGCGGGTTGTTCTCGATGCGGGTCAGCGCGGTCACGCCGGGCTCGCGAAGGGCTTTCAGGCCGGAGATGGTCAGGCCGTCCCGGATAAACACCTCGAAGGGTTGCGAGGATGTCTCGCCCCTTTGCAATATGACGGAAAAAAAACCATCGGCCACATGCGGTGACCGGAGAGCCTCGACCTTGACGGGCAGATCGAAGCGGAGAAGTTTGCCGTCCCGGAACGCCGTCCGTGCCGCCATGGCTTCCTCCGGTGAAGCGAAAAGTTCCTCGGGATCCGACCACTTCGGCGGAGTCGAAGCCCGGAGCGTCCATGAGCCGGGCATGCCCTGCGCAAATGCGAGGGCCGGTCTTCCAAACGCAATCAGATCGAGAAGGCGTCGGCGCTCATCAGCGCCGAACTGCGTCAGGCCGGCAACGGCGTTCTCGATGGAATCTTCGCGGATTTCCAATTGAAAGCCCTTGTCGTCCTCGACAAGCACTTCGAGGCGGCCGCGGAGGATTTCCTCGAAATAATGGTGGATCACGCTTTGCGCGATGCCCCACGGGGTGATCTCCGGCAACGGAAAAGGAATCACCAAAGAGAGCCCCGGCTCACCCGGAGCGCGCCTCAACCCGAAGTCGCTGCGGAACCTGCCCAACGATTCCGGATCCTCGACCGGGGTGCAGAAGTCCTGATATGTTTCGTCGTCGAATCGCCCGAAATATCCCTCGGAGTCGAAATCCTCCCCGGCAATCCGGTGAACAGCCAGAACCGACCGGCCGATCAGCAACTCCCTGTTGTCCGAGCGCCTCACGGTCAGCGCAAAAAACGAACGGATAGCCGATGCGGCCGGATAGACGATCTTCCCGAGCCCCCAGCGCCCGCGGTCGCTGCCCTTTTTTCCCGACCTTCCGACATTCCGGACGAACCAATAAAAATGGTTTAGTTCCTCGGCATGTTCAGGGTCGCTTGTGGTGAGCGGGTCCCCCTCGAGCCCGATCGTGTGAAAATCCTCCAGCAGCAGGCAGGGCATGGGCGCATCCACGGAAATCCCGGAGTCCAGTTCTTTCACCGCTTCTCCCGCCTCAAGGTGGGGCTTGAGATTTTTCAACCAACCAGTAGCGGCAGCTTGCGGGAGACTGGCGAGACCGGTCCGGAACCGGTAGCAAACTTTGATCCGGCCTTCTCCCGCCGCCCTCGCATCCAAACGGTTCTGGATATCCTCCCTCACGAGGGCATCCACCGGGTTTGCCAGCGCCTCATCCCGGAAGAACTCCAAGTGCGTCGCGTTGACGCGGGTGTCGTTGGGGGTGAGTTTTTTGAAACGCCAGTTCATCGGCTGTTCATCACTCGGAGAGGAGCATCGTCACTTCATACCCATTTGATTCAGCCTTGGAAAGCAGAAGTCTGGGAGTATCTTGCTGGACGGAGCCTGAACCACCGGCCTGCGCCGGAAATCGAGCGAGACATGGGCAGGATGCCCATGCCACACGGGTATTCGATTCTTTCCGGCGGGGGCGCCGGAAACCACACGCGAGGGCGCGCATGTTGACTTGCACGCTCCCGCGTGTCGCGCCCTCCGGGCTGCGTGCGGCAGTCTTCCGAGCAGCTGCCCTCGCCGCCTAGTTCCCCGGAGGTCGGACCGTGAGATGATCGCGGGTCTGTTTGCATGATGCAGGGAAGAGTCGCACGCGAACCAGGTCAACGGGTGTCCTACCCCGGAAGGAAATTATGAATTTAGAATGAGGAATGCTGGATGAAGAAACCGGAGAACGAAATTCTGCGAACGATCGGCTACAATGATTGGGAAATCGGCGCGGATTTTTACAAATCAGGGGTTCCTGCAGCGGGACCGTTATTTTCCGGGCGCTTTTCTTTTCGGAAAATATTTCACGTGGGGGAGATCCTTGAAGTGTTCGTCCTGGGTCCAGAGGATGGCATGGTGCGCGCGGCTGACGGCGTAGATGAGCGAGTCCGCGAGCGGGAGCTTGAACTGGGTAAAGAAGTCGGCGGCCGCGAGGGCGATGTCCTCATCGATGGAAACAATCTCCCCGGTCCGCATGCCCCGCTTTCAAGTGGAGCAGGTTCCGAATTTCCTTTGGGATCACGATCTGATATTTGGGTGATAATGTCGCGGTCGTCATACGTTCGTCATCTTGTATGACGGAATGCCGCCGCGATCAAAGGCAAAAAATCCCCGGTCGCGTTTTTCTTGGGTTAACCTCGTGGCGGCGCGGAGGCGGGCGACGTTGGCACTCAAAACCGGCATACGGGCGTGTGTGGGGTAGCCTGCCGCATGGCAGCCCGAAGGGCGAGACGAGCGGGAGCGAGCGAGGCAAACAGGCCGGGATGGTTGCAGCGGCCGGGATTTTCTCATGAGGAACTCTTCCTTTGCGGGCATTGCGATCTTTGCGTGAGCGTCTTCTGTCCGTGCGTGCACAGGAGCCGCAGCTGTTTCCGGCGGGGGCACCGGAAACCACACGCGAGGGGGCGCGTATGCTCCCCAGCACATTTCAACGGCTTGAAATTTATCTCACTTCCATTGCGGTGTGCGGGTTAAGTAAATTTCCCTCATGTCACTCCCTGCCACCTGCGGTTCCGGCATCCTTTCTTTGGAAAAAACTGATCTGGGAACATCGCGGTGGGCGCCGCTCGAGGCGGGCCGGCTGCTCGTGAGAAATGCGCCGGCGGGGTCGCGGTTCCAACTGCTCGATGGCGTCGGGGCCAATTATTTGGATGTGCGGGCACGAAGCGGCGAAGGTTTTCGCGTGCGGGGCGCGCCGGGCGTGCATGCGGCGAGGCTTGTGGCGGGGGACGGACGGACGTTGGCGGAGGCCCGGTTCTCGGTCGGGGCGCAGACCCGGATCACCTGTTCGGGCGGGCCTTATGGCGGCCTGGCGGAGCGGCTCGAAAACCTCCTCCGCTCCGGACTGGGCAGCCAGCGATGGGTCCTTCGCGGAAAGCCGCGGCGGATGTTTGTGGATTGGGGGCGCGACCATGTCCACACGCTCAAGGCGATGAAGTTTTTTGAGGCGGACGTCACGTCGGGGCTCGATTACTGGCTCGAGACGCAGGAGGCGAACGGGATGGTTTGGGATTGCATCGCTGAAAACCCCAACGGGACCGCGCCGAGCTGGTTCGGCGAGGCGCTCGGCGAGGGTTTCTTCCGCTACGAGGAGGGCGGGCGCTTCGTTGTGAGGCGGATCCCGGTCGAGGCGGACTGTGAATTTCTCTACGCCGAGGGCGTCTGGCAGGCGTGGAAGGCAACAGGCGACGACGCGTGGATGCGACTGCAGCTGCCGCGCCTGGAAAAGGCGCTCGTCTATAACACCTCGCACCCCGACCGGTGGAGCCGACGGCACCGGCTTGTCCGGCGCTCGTTCTGCATGGACAGCTGGGATTTCGCGAACCCTCACTATTGCTCGGGCGACCACCGGTGCATCAACCCCGGCGATCCGCAATTTCTATTCCACGGCGACAACTCCGGCCTTTACGCGTTCCACTGGATGCTGGCCGAAATGCAGGATCACGCGGGCGACCGCCAGCGGGCCAAAGCGCTGCGCACCGCCGCCCGCAGCCTGCGCGAGCGCGCCAACGCGAAGCTCTTTTTTGACACGACCTACGGGCACATGATCCCGGAGACGCTCGATCCCGAAGCCGTTTACTCGCTCGTCGGCGACGAGCGCAAGCGGCTGAGCTTCTCGCTCGGCTACACGATGAACCGCGGGCTTCCCACACACGAGATGGCCGTGAAAATCCTCAACGAATTCCGCCGGCGCGGCAAAAGGAAGCCAAGCTTCGCCGAGTGGTTTGCGATCGACCCGCCCTACACGGAATCCCAGTGGCCGGGCACCGCCAAGGAAAGCTGCGCGGTGGGGGAGTATATGAACGGCGGGATTTCTCCTGTCGTTGCAGGGGAACTCGCCCGCGCCGCCTTCGAGCACGGCATGGAAGACTACGGAGCGGATATCCTGCGGCGGGTTTGGGAGCTCACCGAACGTGACGGTGGGCACTTGCACGACACCTACCGCCAGGCCCCTGAAAAACCAGCCCTGCCACCCGCGAAGTTCCGCTTCCTCGACCTCCGCGCGACCGCCAACCGGGGGCTTTGCCACGGCGCGGCCCCGGGAGTCACGGCGTGGACCGACGAAGGGGACAACGACATGCGGAACCTCCCGGTCGGCCGCCGCCGGTTTGGCGCGATCCGCTTCGACATCATCGATCCCGCCCGCAATGCCGGGCGTGCGCTCGTTCATCTGGCAGCGCCGGCCGCCGCCGAGATCCCCGCCAGTGACATCTCCGCCACCAGCCTCTATTTCCTTCATGCCTTCAGCGGGAGGACCCGGCCGGGGGACACGGTCGCCGTCTATGAAATGGAATATGCCGACGGATCCCGCGCCGAGGCCGATATCTGCCTGCAAAAGGAAATCGCAAGCTGGTGGGGCCCGACCGACAAGGAGTCTCTCGCTGCGGCAGGCGCGCGCATCGCTTGGCGCGGCCCGAACCCGCAATGGAAAGATGTCGGCGTCACGATGTTCGGATGGAACAACCCACACCCGGAAAAGCCGATCCGAAGCGTCCGCGCACGCTCCCTGCGAGGCGCGCTCATGCTGCTCGCGATCAGCGCCTCGGACCAGCCCGCGGCATTTGAGCCGCGCATCCGCTCGGGCGGGCTTCCCGCGTGCTGGGGCCAGGCGGCCGTTTACCACGCGATCGCCGAGGGCCTCGCGGGGATCACCGATGCGGGCCGCGGGTTCGACCATGTCTCGATCAGCCCGCGCTGGTCGGCGGCGGGAGTGAAAAAGGCGGACGTCTGCCTGCATTATCCGGCCTCCGGGGCCTGCTGCGCCTACAGCTACCGATGCGACACGAGGCGGATCACGCTCGACTTTGCGGGTGGCTTCCGGTCCGCCACCGTCCGCTGCCTCCTGCCAGCCGGAAGGCGGGTGGCGGGAGTCGCCTCAGGACGCGCAGCGATCCCGTTCACCCAGGAGCGAGTCGGCAAATCCTCTTACGCGTGCTTTGCTCTCTCCGGGATTCAAGCGGCCCCGATCGTCATTCTCCTCGCCGCTAAAAATTGACCCGGAGGTTGTGGCAGTGGCGGGCGCAGATTTCGAGCTCGTCGAGGTGGCGGACCGGAACCCCATCGATGACAAAATTCTCGATGGCGACGTCCTCGATCGTGTGGCCCGCATCCCAGCCGCCGATCAGGGAGATCGTGTAGCCGAGGTTGAACGGCGTGCGGGTCCAGCGAATGTCGCGGAGCACGACGCCCCGGATGCGGCCGCGCTCGGCATCGCTGCTGTAGCGGGATTTGGAAATGCGGAAGTCGATCAGCCGGTCGTAGCAATGCTCGATGCGGATGTTTTCGAAGAGCACGTTTTCGACGAGCGCGCGGTCGTTGTTGTGCAGCGAGAAGACGGCTCCTGTGCCGTGCACATGCAGGACGTCGATATCGGCGAACGTGATGTTGCGGATCGAATCGACCGTGAGCTCGTGGCCGATTTCCATCGCATTGCCGGCGTGCCAGTTGGCAAACGTGCAGCGGCGGACGAGGACGTTTTCGACGTTCTCGCGCGCATCGATCCCGGATTCGGAAATGGATTTGTCTCGGAGGAAAAGCGCCTTGATGACGACGCAATCGTCGTTGTTGTGCAGAAAGCAATCCTCGATGAGCACATCGCTCGAGCCGACCACGTCGATGCCATCCGAGCAGACGACCTCGCCGATCTCTTTCAGGTTGCGGACGGTGGCCCCTTTGCATGCGGCCAGCAGGAGCATCCAGCCCTGCGGGCGGATCATCGTGATATCCTCAACGAGCACGTCGGTGCAGCGCTCGATAATGATCGAAGGAACGTGGCCGTCCGTCTCCCGGCTGTAAAACGACCCGTCAAAAACCCCGTGCCCGCAGATGCGGATGCCAGATTTTCCTTTGATATGGATGCGGCTCTTGAGGACGGCTCCGCCGGGGAGGTAGAGCGTCTGTCCGTCCTCCAACGCAAGCGTCGGGATCTCGGAGACCTGCCCAGCGGGGAAGGTGACAACCGAAGGATCGCCCGGTGCCGGCGGGTCCGATTCCGGCGGGTTCGCAAAAAGGTAGAGTGCCTTGCTCCCGGAGATGGCAATAGAAAGCTTCTCCGCTTGGCTGAGCGTGAACCGGACGGCACCGCCTTCAAGCGCGGCAGAGATTTGTTTCGATTGAGGATGGATCGTGGCAGCAGTTGCCGGAGCGGAGGGCACGACCTCGACGGCGGCAGGAAAATCCTCCGGAGCCAATGCGCAGATCACGAAATCCGCAACGTCGGTGTGAAGGACCTCGGCCTGCTCGCCGTTGATCCGGACGGAGAACGCCACCGAGTGCTGAAGAGATTTAGGGTGCCGGTAAAGTGTCATAAAAAATAAGCGCGGGTGATTTGATACGTGTGTCCAGCAAACTTGGAAACAGATTTTAGACAGGATTTACCCTAAATCCGGGGTTGCCCGCGAATCGCGAATGAACGCGGTTCGCAGTCGGATATCATTTTGCCGGTGCTACGGCCCGAAACGAATCGCCGAAGCGGATTTCGTCGAACGCGGAGGAGCCCGGCCGCCCGCCCCAGAGGACGATCCGGTCAAACGTGAGCCGGCGGGAGCCGTCGCTGGTGAATGTGGCCGAAGGTTCGGCAGGAGGCTGTGCGCCGGCGGGCGGGTTCACGTAGAGGTCGAATTTGTCCTGACGGCCGAACGTGATCCGAACGACGAGCAGCGCGGTTTTTCCGAGCTCGACCGGGGCTTGCGAAAGGAGTGTCTGCCACGCCTTGTTTTGCGCATCGCGGACCTGCATGCCCCAAAAGGCGCTGCCGTCGTGCTCGCTGCTGTTCCCAAAATACCCGAAGCGTGCGGCGACCGCCTCCTCTTTGTAGAAGTCCGACGCGTTGAGGGACAGGTTGGCGAAGCCATCGTCCTTGGTTTCTTTGCGGACGAGGAAGCTCAGCCAGACGGTGGCACCCTTGAGCCCGATCTGAGGCGGCTGATCCTTGACCGTTGGCAGCTTCGCGAACGGGAGAGCCAGGTCGAAATCGAGGAGGCGCCAGGCGCTGGAGTAGTCGCCCCCACCCTGGAGGTATCCCGGCGTGGCGGCGACCCATGTATCGCTCAGCGGCTGTTGGGAGCCCGGCACGAAGACTTCGGGGAACTTCGTGGGGTCCTGGTTGTGGTATTGCCACTTGCCTTTCCAACCGGTGCCGGTTTCTCCGCTCCACAGGGTGCTGCCAGCAGGAATATCGAAGCTTTCCTGCACAAAGACTTTATCCAACGGTTTGGCCAGCTCGTATTTCACCATCGGGCCGACGAGAGCACCAACTGGTATGCCGGCGGCATCCTGGGCGGCTCCAGCCGCGATGGAAATCCCAACCTCGCCTGCCCGGTCCATGTCCTCGATCGTTGCGATGCAGCCGGACTTCGCCCACTCGACCGGCCAGGCGAGCTTCAGCGTGCCGCCAGTCGTGCCGGTGATCTGGATCTTGTCCTCGGCGAGTCCGGTGACCGGGCGGTCAAAGAGGATCGCAAAGCGGACTTCCGGGTAGCTGGTCACGACGGGCTGGCCGATGGACGGCTGGATCTTGCCTGTGGGAGTCTTCGGCAATTCCGGTGTCTGCGTGCCCTCGAAGACATAGGCAAGCACGGCGGCCGGTGGCAGGCCGCGAACGTCGGCGCCGCGGGCCGCGTTGAGAACGAACTTCTGATCGAATACCCTGGGCGGGATCTCCCGGGTGCGCACCTTGATATTTTCGGCGTCGAGGTTATTGGCGCGGGGATCGCCGTCGATCGTGTGGAGGGTGATCTTTTTCGCCTTGGTGAACGGGAGGTTAAGCGTCACCGGAGTGAAGCCGTCATCGCCCGGATACGGGAACTTGTCCATCTTGCGCGACAGGACAAAGACCGTGTAGCGATCGTTATTGCGCGTGGCATAGACGCCCACCATTGGCGCGGCCTTCATCGGCTTGCGGGTTTTGGTGCCGGGGAGGCTGTCCGTCGGCATCGAGTTCACGCAGGTGACGAGAAAGTCGCCCTGGCCGAAATTATTGTAGAGGGTGAGGGCCTGCCAGGAGGGATAGGCCTGGCCGCCGTTGCGCAGCTCCGCATGGCTGGTCCAGAAAGTGCGGTTGCGGCGGTAGGTAAAGAAATTTTGCAGGACCATGCCCTGCTGTGCGCCGTCAAGGAAGCAATCGAGCGTGCCGGTGCCTGCGGCGAGCGACTTCATCACCTGGGACTCGGATTCCATCTGGTCTTTGGTCACCGTGCTGGGGAGGGAGTAGCCGGGGCCGGCCTCGTAGGTGCCGATCTTGTAATGCACCCCCTGGGCGGCGAGGCGGTCGCGGGTTTCCGCAAGCTCTCGGGTCGTGAGGCTGATGTGTTGGGGGGCGACGGTGAGGGCGAGCCGGAACCCATCGTCATTGGCGGCTGCAGGGGCAGCCCCTTCGTCCCACCCTCCGTTGTAGTTCGCGACAAGGTTGTGTGTGATCTCGGGTGCGACCTTCACTGCGGCCTGGCCGAAGCCGTTGTCACCGAGCTCGATTCCCCACCCACCCACAACCGACTCCAGCTTGGGGCCAAGGGCGGGCCAATACGGGCTTTGCTTCATCTGGTCGAGAATGTAGCTGGTCGTCAGGCCGGTGAGCTCGCCGCCGGCATAGATCCTTCCGGTCGCGGCATCGGTCATTTTTTGCCACGGGAAATTCCACGGGCTGAACATCGGGTTCCACGTCTCGTTGGAAACCTCGAAAAGGAATTTCGAAAACTCGTCGGTCCAAGGTTTTTCCTGCCCCATCGAGTAGCGTTTGTATGCCCAGGGTTTGGTTTTCGGAGTATCCTTGGCGGGGTCGTAGGGAGCGGCGAGGTATTCGACCAGGCCCTTCCACTCTTCCTCCGAGAGGCTCATCTCGATTTGCAGCCAGGGGTTGACCTTGGCTTCTTTGAGAAAGGAGAGCAGGGAGAAGAGGGTCGACGGCTGGACGCCGCTGCTGTTTCCGGACGGGCCCTTGACTCCGGGGAGGTTCGTCAGATCATCCAGCGTGTAGCTCCAGCCTGACTTGATGAGGCCATGGGTGCGGAGGAACGCCATCCCGCTGGCGCGAAGATCGTCAATTTCGGCCCGGGGGACGCTCATGTAGCCGGGGTCCTTCGGGTAGATCCTCCAGCAGTCGAGCCAAAGCTTGCCGGGGCCGGTGAAGGTGAGGGACATGGTGCCTACCATTTCGTTTTCCCTGGGAAACTCGCCCTCGGGAACAAATTCATAAGTGAATTTTTTCCAATCGCCGCTCAGCGAGAAATCGGTCTGGATGGATTTTTCATAAACGGTGGACACTCCGAAATGAACCTTGGGATTTGCCATGTCCTTTTCTTGCGCCCAGAACTCGACGACGTAGGTGCGGCCCGGCGTGAGCACAGGATACCAGTTCTGCGCCGCGCTGGCGTAGTTGTATTGATACAGCTTGACCTCCTCAGCGCCGCTCATGGTGACCTCCAGGCAGGTGCGGCCGCGCTCTGCTGCGGAAAGCTCGGCGGGTATCGGCTCCGGGTGCGGCACAAGCGACCATGTGTGGTTCCTGCTTTCATCGAGTTGGCCGGGAAAAACCCCAGGCACTCCGCCATCGCCATAGGTGCCCCACACGCGGTTGGCGGCATACTGATTTCTCGACCAAGCGGTGCGCTGCAGGTCGATGTAAACGAGGTCTCCCTTCTGGATCTGCTCGCCGGGGGACTTGGCTTTGCCCGCGAGATCAAATCCGTAGCCGAGATGTTTCTCTGGCGAGGTGTCCGAGCGCAGCACGAGGTAGCCGGCTGCTCCGGGAACGGGATCCCAAGAGAACGTGACAATCCCGTCCGCCCCTGTGGCAGCCTGAAAATTGGCTGGCGTCGCGGGAGGTGCTCCGGCCGCGCTGCCGGGGCCAGCCTCCGGCCACTTAAATTCCACCATTCCCTCGTTTTTCGCCTTGGCCTCGCAGTTCTGTGAACGCTTGACCTCAGCGGGGGCTGAGGGCTTTGACCAGGTTCCATCGGGAGCGACCGCAACCACCGAAAAGAAATACGGTGCGACGGGCGAGTTGTAGTCATCAAAGCTCCACTGGTAGCTTGTCTGTCCTTGGGGCACGATCTTCTCGAAGCTGGTCGGCATCCACCCGCTGGAACGATGGCAGGAGATCGTGTCGTTGCGCACGTTCACGAGCTTGCCGTCGATGATCCGGTAGATGCGGACCCTGGCACCGTTGAAGAACCCTTCCCGCCGGGTGTCCCAGCCGGAGGACGCCGATTCGGTGAGCGGAACGGTATTTACCCCGTCCCCTCCGGCATAAACGCGGGAGCGGAAGTTGAACGGCTCGTATTCTCCGCCGGAGAGCAGGTTTTCTATCGGAGGATCCACGATCGTGGCCGTCCACCCGCCGGGGTTCGGAGCCGCCACGGTCGTCGTGACCGTCACGTTCGCCGGAACATTGTAGGCAGGAGGTATCGAGACGGGATCTGCGGAATAAAGCGGTGGGATTGCCGAGACCGCGGCAATGGCAGCGAGGAAGGACAGGTTTTTCATGGAGTGGAGGTCAGCAAGCGAGAACTGCACCGGGATTGATTAGGCTGTCGGCGCTCCTGATCAGCATAGGAAATCGCTTGTCGGATGTCACGGCGTTGGGGGGAGGATTTTCATGAATCGCTGGCAACGGGAAAACGGGGAGGCTGTCAACCTGTCACCCCCGCCAAAGAATGCCTCCGCTGAATTCCCCTGGGACGGGCACCCGTCTGCCGGTGGAATCAAGCTGGCGACAAGGTGAACATCATTCCTTGAACGACAATGTCCACGCGGTCTCGGTCGCCTCGCTAAGGTTCGCATTCGCCCCGGGAGAAGGGTTGACGTGGACGTCGATGACGATGCCGTTATCGTGTTTTTCCTCATCGAACCGGAGGCCGCCGACGATGTCCGTTTCCCCCTCGAGCTTGAAGAGGAACTCCCCTGTGGAGGTCTTCCGGAACACGAGATCTTTCAGCTTGTTCAGAAACGAGGCTTTATCGAAATTGGCAAAGATCGGTTTGCCGTCCGCTTCGACCGTGAGGTTGTCCGCCAGTTCGCCGGGAATCTTGAGCACGAACACCACGTATCCCTTAGCCTGGGTCTCGTTCGGCCAAGAGCCCTTGAGGGTCACTTTCGATTGCTCGATGGCCGCCTTCTCCGAAACGACAATCTGGGATCCGTCGGGAAGCGTGTAGGGCACCTCTGCCGCGACCTCTGCGCCGGAGGTCGGGGTTGTCTTCTGCCGGGGGTCGACGCTGAGATGAGCCCCCTCTTCGGTAATCTTCGTCACGCGCAGGCCGATCTGAATCCCGCCGAGCGAGTCGGTCAGCACAGCGATCTCGCCCGTGTCTTTCATTTCGAGCGAATCCGGCTTCGCGGCCGGGAGCAAGGTTGCGGTCGCAGCAAGGAAAAGCAGAGGAAGGATCGGGGTTTTCATTAGCATGCCGATAAGCTTAGGGGATTCGCACATGTCTGAATAGCGCATTGTTGCGTTCTCTGCGCGGCCGGGCCAGTCACTCCCGGCGGTAGCGTCCGGGGGTTGTCCGGAAAGCCGCCCGGAACAAGCGGTGGAACTGCGCCGGGTTTTCAAACCCGCAGTCGAGGGCGATCTCCAAAACCGAGAGGGAGGTCATCCGGAGGCTGTGCGCGGCCCGGCGCATCCGGGCTTCGTTGACGAGCTGCGTCGGCGTCTTTCCCAGATGCTGGCGGCAGGCGCGTGTGACGTGCTCGTGGCTGCGGCCCGCCGCGGAGACAAACCCTTTCGCTCCCAGAGAAAAATACTCCGGCTCCTGCACCTTGAGCAGCGCGGCTTGCAGCCATTCGGGCATGTTGGCCACGCTGTCATGGGCGACGCGTTGCGACAGGAACCGGTGCCAGATATTCATCACCGCCCGCTCGAGGGCAAACCTCCCGTGGGGCAGGCCGGCCAGGGTCCGCGCCTCTCCGTTGAGCTCTTCCAATTCCGCGCGGGACAACCGGAGCGACAAGGGTTGGCCGGATTTCCGGTAAAGCCGGGCGACGACTTCGGGATACAGCTTTTTGAGGCGTTCGAACGAGGTCGGGGCGATGGACAGGTTCGTGAACTGGAACCGCCCGCCCGCGGGCTTCAACTGGTGCGCGTCCGCCGGACGCATCAGCACGACAGACCCTTCCTCCAACACCTCGGAGCGCCCGTTGATCGCGTGCTCGCATGCGCCGCGCGTGAGCCAGAACACCTCGTGGTAATCGTGCGTGTGGTAGCCCGGCAGCCGGTTCCGCGCCCATTCCACGGTCGTCAGATGAAAATGCCGCCCCTGCATCGTGCGATCGGAAAACCGGAGAAGGAGCGGATTCATGAAGAGCAAAAAAAGAATATCAATCTACGCAATGTTTTAATCAATTTGCGGCACGATTTATACTTTTAAAGCAACAAGGATAGCACTCATGAAAATCCTTTTCATCGGCGGGACCGGAAACATTTCTGCGGCGTGCGTCCGCCTCGCGATCTCCCAGGACCACGATGTTTCGATCCTGAACCGGGGGCAACGTCCGCTCGCGGATTACGGGATCCCGGCCGCCGCACGTTCGATCACTGGCGACATCTCTGACGAGGCATCGGTCCGGGAGGCGCTCGGCGGACAGACGTTCGACGCGGTGGCCAATTTCATCGCCTTCAACGCCGCCGATGTCGAGCGCGACATCAGGCTCTTCTCCGGCCGCTGCGCGCAATATTTTTTCATCAGTTCGGCCTCCGCCTACGAAAAGCCGCTGCGTCATCCGTTTGTCACCGAGTCGCACCCGCTCAAGAACCCGTTCTGGGACTATTCCCGCGACAAGATCGCCGGCGAGGACGCCTGCACGCGCGCCTACCGCGAGCAGGATTTTCCCGCGATCATCGTCCGTCCATCGCTGACCTACGATACTGTCTGGCCGATCGCGATCGGCGGGTGGAACGATTTCACGCTGGTTGACCGGATCCGGCGCGGAGGCGAGATCGTCGTGCATGGCGACGGGACGTCGCTTTGGACCGTCACGCACTCGGAGGATTTTGCGAAAGGCCTCAACGGGCTCTTCGGCAACACGAACGCGGTCGGCCACGCGTTCCACATCACGTCCGACGAGGTCCTCACCTGGAACCAGATCTACACGACGGTGGCCGAGGCCGCCGGGGCCGAGCCCAAGCTCGTCCGCATCCCGTCTGACTTTCTCGCCAAGCTCAACGGATGGGAACGGGGGAACCTCCTCGGCGACAAGGCGCACTCGGCGATTTTCGACAACTCCAAGATCAAGCGGTTCGTCCCCGGCTTCGAGGCAACGATCCCGTTCCACGTCGGTGCTCGCCGGACGCTCGCGTGGTTCGAGGCCGATCCGGAGCGCCAGAAAATCATCCCCGGCACCAACGCGACCATGGACGGCTACCTCGCCGCGTGGCGCAAGGCCGCCGAAACAACTTTATGAAAAACATCGCCATATTCGGCTGCGGGGATTTTCTCCGCTGGCAGTCCGACTCGCTCAAAAACTCGCAGCACGTCAAGGTCGCCGCCCTCTACGATCCAGACGAGGCGCGCGCGAAGAAATTCGCCGCTGAGCTCGGCGGGCGCGCCGTCACCGACCCCGACACAATTTTCGCGGATCCAGACATTGACCTTGTCGCCCTCTTTGTTCCGCCGTGGGTGCGCAAAGGGCTTTTTTTGAAAGCCGCCGCGTCCGGCAAGCATGTGATCGCGACGAAGCCGTTCGGATCGACCGCCGCCGAGTGCCAGGAGATGACCGCAGCAGCAGCCGGCCGCATCAAGGCCGGGATTATTTATGGGCGGACCGGCGACGCCTCGTTCTTCGAAGCCGCAAAGGATCTTTTCGACTCCGGCCGCCTCGGCAGGCTCGCGCTCTACAAGCAGGACTGGATCCACGCCTACCCGCAGTGGAACAACTGGGCCACCGACCCAGAGAAAAACGGGGGCCCGTTCATGGATGCCATGATCCACAACCTCAACGCCGCCTGCTACCTCATGGGCCGGCCGGTCGAGCGCACGGCTTTCTTTTCCGACCGGCTCGCCCACCCGGACATGAAGTGCGCCGACACCGAGGCCATGATCGTGAACTTCGCCGGCGGCGGACTCGCCAACCTCTTCATCACATGGGCCGCCGACCTTGCCACCCACAGCCGCGAGGGCAACGACCGCGAGCACATCGACCTCTTCTACCTCGTCACTGACAAGGGATGGCGTCTCACCAAAGAATGGCGCACGGAAGGGCTCGTCATCGTCGCCTCGCGCGAAGGCAAGGAGGAGGTCATCGCCTGCCCGCCGGTCACGGAGACGATCTACGATGCCTTCGCGGCCCACGTGGACGGAGCCCCGTTCCCTCGCGTCTTTGCCAGCTTGGACGACGCCACCCGCGACATTACGCTGGTCCGGCGCGGCTGAAGCGATACTGGTTATTCCAGACAACTTTTTTATGAATCACCTGAGCGAAGCCCTCCTTGTCCCGCATCCTTTGGAAGCCTCGGATCAGGAGGGGGTGTTTTTGGCCGGAACGGAAACTGCCGTTGTGGCGGCGAACCCGGAGAGCGGGCGCGCGGCCATTGCGGTGAGCGCGGACTTGCGCGAGCTGCTGGCGGCATGCGGTTCGCGCCCGTCGCCTAGAACGCGGATCGAGCTGGTCGCAGGGCGAAGCGCGGGAGCGTCGCCGGAAGCCTACGAGATCACGGTGACAGCGAGTTTGATCACGGTGGCGGCCGCGGAAGCGAGGGGGCTTTTCATGGGACGCGCGACGCTCCGGCAGCTCCTCATCCAAGGCGGTGGCGCGGTTCCTTGCGGGAGGATCACCGATGCGCCCGCCTTCGCTCACCGGGGATACATGCTCGACGTCAGCCGTAACAAGGTGCCGACGATGGAGACCTTGCTCGCGTTTATCGAGCTGCTCTCGCAATTCAAATACAACCATTTCCAGCTCTACATCGAGCACACGTTCGCCTACAAAAACCACCGCACGGTCTGGGAGGACGCCTCGCCATTCACCGCGGAGGAAATCCGTTTCCTCGACAGCTTTTGCCGCGACCGCCACATCGAGTTCGTCCCGAACCAGAACTCGCTCGGCCACGTCCAACAATGGCTCAAACATCCAGACTACACACCGCTGGCCGAATGCCCGGAAGGATTTCCGTCTCCGTGGAGCCCGCCGGACTGGAGCGGCCCGTGCACATTATGTCCGGGCATTCCGGGTTCGTTCGATTTGGTGCAGGGGCTCTATCGCGAATTCCTGCCGAATTTTTCCAGCCCCCTCTTCAACGTCGGCTGCGACGAGCCGTGGGAGCTCGGTCTCGGCCGGAGCCGCGAGGACTGCGAGCGGCGCGGCAAGGGCCGCGTGTATCTCGACTGGCTGCTTCGGCTCCACCGCCTGTGCGGGGAGCACGGCCGGGAAATGCTCTTCTGGGCGGACATCATCAACGAGCACCCCGAACTCGTCCCCGAACTGCCGAAAGACATGATCCCGCTCGAATGGGGGTATGATGCCGGGCATCCGTGGCACGAGCATTGCGCGCGGTTTCAGGAGGCCGGGCTGCAGTTCTTTGTGTGCCCGGGCACCTCGACCTGGAGCTCGATCGCCGGCCGCACGGACAACGCCATCGCCAACCTCCGCGAGGCCGCCGAGGCCGGCCACCGGCACGGGGCCTTGGGATTTCTGGTCACCGAATGGGGAGACGGCGGCCACCGCCAATTTCTCCCGGTCAACTATCTGCCTGCTGTCGCAGCGGCCTCGTGCAGTTGGAATCCGTCCGGCTTCGAGGAAAGCTCCCTCGCGCGGGCGCTGGACTCGTTTATCCTCCAGGATCCGTCCGGGACGATGGGCCAGTGGTTTTATGATTTTGGGAACCTTTACCGTTGCGACCCCTCGCCCGCCGGGAATTCTTCGCGTTTCGTGACCCTCCTGAACCCGCGCGATGGCATCGAGGCAGCCGGCAAACTCTCCGCCGCAAACCTCGACACGGCCATCGATCAACTGGAGGCTCTCGAAGCACGCCTGAACTCGCCTCGCATGCAATGCGCGGAAGCCGGTTTGATCCGCGAGGAGATGGCGCTCTCGATCGGCTTTCTCAAGCACGCCTGCCGGCGCGGACTCGCGGTGAATGCCGGCCGCGAGAAGGAAACCGCGCCCGGGCTTGCGGAAGAACTCGCCGCGCTCATCGGGCGTTTCCGGGAACTCTGGCTCCGCCGAAACCGACCGGGCGGGCTCGAAGACAGCGCGCGCCTGCTCGAGAACCTCCGGGAGTATTACGCCGGGCTGGCCGCGCCCTCAAACCATTGACATAACCCCGGATCGCTTGCTCTTCCCTCAAGTCTCTGGCAGCTTGCCGGGACCAATGAGCAACGACCGGCCGGTGACAATTAAGGATGTGGCGCGCGAGGCAGGCGTCACCCCTGCGGCTGTCTCGATGGCATTGCGTGGGCACCACCGGATCAGCGCCGCCATGCGCGCGAAGATCTCCTCGCTGGCCAAGTCCATGGGCTATCGCAGGAACCCGGCTTTTGCGACCCTCGGAGCCATGTCCCATCGCCATGCGGCGAGCCGCAATGGCCTCCCCATCGCTTTTGTCCACCAACTGGAACAGAATGGACAAAACCGTCGGAATTCGCTGTTGATGGCCGGCATCTCCCGAGCCAGCGAGCGGCTCGGATACCGGCTGGAGGAGCATCTGGTCGCGGACTTCGCACACATGCAACAGCTCGGCAAGTCTCTCAAAGCCCGCAATGTTTCGGGCGTCATCCTCGGGAATATCACCGACGCCTCACTGCTGGAGGCCCTGCCGCTACCTCGCATGGCCCTGGTGGCGGCTGGTCTTTACCGCTCCCTCCTGCCGGTTCACACGGTGCGCGGCTCGCGGTTTTACGCGGCAGAAAAAACCATCCTCCATCTCGTCGCCCTCGGCTACCGAAAAATCCTCGCCTTGGTTCTTTGGCATCTGCCGGAAGCTTTGGAGGAAGACTATGCCCGCTATGGCGGACTTGTCGCCGGAGCCAAGCACAGAAACCTTCCGGACGGGTGGATCAGGATCGTAGATCGTCCATACGCCGAAGGGGACAAGACCCTTCCCGCATGGAGGGAAATCATCGGTCGCGAGAACCCTGATGTTGTTGTCGGGTTCAACAGCAGCGACGTTCACAATGTCTGGCCGCGCGCAATCCGCAGGCCGGGTGCACCGGCCTTCGCCGCCATCGAGGTCATGGACATCCATGTGCCCCGCGTGAGCGGAATGATCGAGCACGATGTCGAGATCGGCGAAGCCTCTGTCGAGTGGCTCGACCAACTCATCCGCCTCATGCAATTCGGGCTCCCCGCCATTCCGCGAAGCCTGCTCATCGAACCGGCGTGGAACCCCGGAGAGACTGCGCCACAAGTAGTCCGCAGAAACCCGAATCCCGCTTCAACGGTTTAAAAATTTAACTGCTTTTTCCTCTCCGGCTGATTCCCCTAGCATGGATAGCTATGAGATCAACCGCTCCTTCCTGTTTTCGCGCGATCCCACGAGCCGGCCGGCTTTCTTCCGTTTTGTTTGCTTGGCTTTCCCTGCCCCTTCTCCCGGCCCAGGAAGCTTCCGCCCCCGCCACCCCGATCCCGCTGACGGCGCTTCCCGTGCAAAAAAGCGCGGAGTCAGACAACTTCAAGAACTGCCTTTTTGCCGACCAGTCGCCTGAGGGTGCCTCCGAACCGCTTAGCAATTTTGAGGCGGCGGCCGATTCCTCCAAAGGCTATCTCTCGCTGAAAAAGGAGGCTCCGCTGACCCTCGGCAACCGGACCTATACCCATGGCCTGATCGCGCTGCACGGCTCGGTGGGCTGGACTTACGCGCTGGATGGAAAATACACCAGCCTCGCTGCCGAGGCCGGCCTCATGGATACCGGCGGCGCCAGTCTGCGGGTTTTCGGGGATGGCAGGCTGCTCCACGACACCGGCTGCCTTCCGAATCAAAAAGCAGTCCCGCTCCTGGTCGATCTGCGAGGAGTGAAGGAGTTGAAAATTGTGGTGTCGGATACCGGAGCCAAGAACAAAAACTACACCGTTTACAACACCACGGTGGCGATCGGCAACCCGCGCCTGACGTTTGAGCCGCTGCCCGACGCCTCGCCTACCCCGGGAAAGGATCCTGGCAACAAGCCGCCTGTCGCACGGATCGAAGCCAAACCCACCACGGGTCAAGCCCCGCTGGAAGTCCTTTTCAAGGGCGACAAATCCACCGACCCGGACGGTCAGGTCAACCGCTACACATGGCATTTTGGCGATGGCGCGAGCGAAACCCTTGAGCCGAATCCGAAGCACACGTTCACCGAGCCCGGGCTCTACGACGTGGTGTTACTGGCCGAGGATGCCAAAGGTGGTATTGGCGTGGCGCGGCAGTTGGTGACCGTGCTTCCGGCGATCAACCAGCCGCCGGTTGCGGTGCTTTCCGTTTCCTCGCACGTCGTCGCCCCGGGCAAGCCGATGGCCTTCGACGCCACCGCGTCCACCGACGCCGATGGTTCGATCTCCGCTTACGAATGGAACTTCGGCGACGGGCAGAGTGCCGCGGGCCCGAAGGCTGAGCACTCATTCGCCCAGTCCGGACGCTACGATGTGACCCTCACGCTCACCGACGATAAAGAGGCGAAGACCAGCCAAGTCACTTCGATCCGCGTCGCCACGGCGGAAGAAATCGCACACCCCTTTCCGCTGCAAAAAGGTGCCCGCGTGCTCATCATCGGCAATAGCCTCGTGGGCTTCTACGGTCCGATCAAGGACTGGCTCAAAACCTTTGACTCCCTCTGCTCTGATCCCATCGGACTCACTGCCGACAACCTCGGAAAAGGCATGGGCAAGCTCGAGGAATATGCCACATGGGACCGCCTCGGCATCAAAGCAAAAATCGACCAGGGCTGGGATGTCGTCATCATCCAACCTTGGACCGAGGCCTATGACGTGAAAGTCTCCGATGAGGACCTTCTGAAGCACGCCACCACGCTCGTCAACTGGGTGCGCGCCAGCGGCGCCTACCCGGTCATCTACGAGCCCCAGTTCGACTGGATCTTTTTCAAGCGCTACCAGGCCCGTGCCCATGAGCGCCTTTTTAAAATCGCGGAGACCCTCGACACCGGCTACATCCCCGCAGGACAGGGATGGCTGGCCGTGGAAAAAGACTACCCTCAGCCGGTCTATGCCGACTCCGCAGAAGGCCAAGGCACGACGAACGACGATCCCAAGGCATTGAACAAAGTGATGTTTGCCGACTCCGTCCACCAAAGCTACTCGGGAGCGCTGTTCAACTCCCTTATGGTTTGGAAATACCTCACCGGACGCTCGCCCAAAGAACTCGTCATCCCCGAAGGGAAATACCCCGCCATCGGGGAAGATGTCGTCAGCCGCCTCCGCTGGGATCTCGTGCCCTATTTTCAAGGAAAGGCCGATGAGGCTCTCACCTCCGCCAAGGACCGGCCGCGCTGAACGAACTCATTTTAGCCCAGTTCGGGTGTGCCGGTGAATTCCACCTGCTTGCCACTCAGTCCGTGCAGTTCAAAAACGACGATCTCATTAGTGCCATTTTTCAGCAGCGGCGCAGGCACGTATAATGTCCTTTGTGGACCGGCTTCCCAATAGCGACCCAGGTTGAAACCGTTGATCCAGCAGGCGCCTTTGTGTCCGCCGGAGACTTTCAGAAAAGTGTCATGCGCGGCATCGACATCGAAAGTGCCTTTATAGAATCCGGGATGATTTTCCGGGATGGAATGATTGCCGAATTTTAGTTTTTCCAGATTGTCCAGCGGCAGCGTCCATGTCTCCCAGTCGTATTGCTGCTGAAGGCAGACGCATAATCCGCCGATGATGCCTTTGTTCTCGTATTTGAGCGCCGGCGAATAGTTGATCCGGCCCATGTTTTCCACCAGCACGTCCAGTTGCGCGCCGCCTGCCGGGATGGATACCGGCAGGGACAGTTTTTCGTCGTTGCGGCTGACGATGCCGAGGAATTTTCCGTCAAGAAAAACCTGGGCGCGGTCATGCAGGCCGACAAAGAGCAAATCCGTTTCCGGCACGGGCCCGTTCAAGCGGGTGCGGTAG
>Ga0118677_10004842_pt1 | contig 24108 bp, 19 predicted proteins | sample AliMusrvi5mmetaG_FD_86154 | JGI IMG/M metagenome (GOLD analysis project Ga0118677, IMG submission 86154)
ATGTTGTATCGTTTGGTTCGCAAAACAAACTTACAACATTGGGGGGAACCCTTCGGGGTGTACCCCCTCTTCTAAAAAGTTAGTCGGTCAGTAGTGATAATTTATAATCACTTTTTATTTGAATCATTTGCCTCCGGCAGCGCCCGTTTATCTTCTTGTTCATTCTGTGTTATATTTCCCAAAATGATTAACCTAAAACTTAGCCCCTAATAACATGAGATAATAAGAATATTGCCATTGTGGCTTTTTGCTATCATCAACTTCAAAACATGTTCACACTCACAATATTCCAAAAAACCACCCTGAGTCAGACGATCGTCCGGATAATTGGGGGCTACTCCTCTCCGAACCGGATTATCCATTCGGTTTGACAATGAACTTTAATTCTTTGTTTCCATACTGGTATTGTAATCATGGTTTCCAAAATATTTTTACCTTTGGGATAAGAAATTTGAAATTTTCCAAGTTATTAAGTCTTGATATAAGTCTTGATGTTTCTTACAAACTATACTAATGTTTGTTTTAGTACGATATTTAATTTCCAGCCTGTGTTTTTTTATTATTCTGTGTTTTTTATGGCGCTGTCAATCACACCATACGGATCATGAAATCAATCAAACTGCCAAACAATTACTGCTTGCCGATTCTATTAACTATTTTAATCCGAGGGCTGCTGATTCCATATATCGACTGGTAATCATCGACAGTGCTAAAAACAGCCAGAATGATTTTGTAAAAGCCTTATTGGGATTATGCTCAGTATATAGCAACAGAGGTTCATTTGATTCAGCAACAACCTTTATGAACAAGGCATTTGAAATTGCGGAATCATTGAATGATACTACCCTGATCATGTCTTGCCTATTGGAAAAGGGAAATTTAACGCTATCCCTTGGAGATCATACACAGTCGGAGCAGTGCTTTAAAAAGGGCTTGACACTGGCTGTATTGAAGAAAAATTCAAATTTTCAGAACAGATTTTTTCTTGGACTTGGCAATGCACAGCTTGACAGGGGAGATTATCCGGTCGCTGGGAAAACCTTTACTGAAGCGATTCAAATTGCTGAAAAGAGTGGTGATGAAAAAAATGTTGCCCTGGGTTTGGAAAATTTGGCGATCACCCTTAAATTTTCTGGTGAAATCCGTGAAGCGATCAAATACAATAACCAGGCACTTCAAATACGAAAGAAACTGAATTTGTTACGCGATTATGCATCTGGACTTCAGAATCTTGGAGTCCTATACCGGAATCTGGAAATACATGATTCGGCACTGATTTGTTACCGGCAGGCTTATAACATTTTTCTCGAACTTAATGACTCATTGAGTATTGTAAGGGTGAGATACAATATCGGAGTGATCCTTAAAAACCAGAAAAAATTCCGGGAAGCTGAAGATGAGATGAAAAGCATTCTGCAATTCTGCCAGCAAAAAAACATCATAGAGGGTCAGATCTACTGCTTATCGGCACTTGCCTCAATCTATGACCAAACTAACCGTACGGCCGAGGGTTTGGTCGCAATCGATAGTTCGATCATGAAGGCAAAACGGGCTCATCTTTACGCTAATCTCTCACTTCTTATTGGCCGCCAGCATGAAATCCTGGCCAATCTGGGTCTTTATAAGCAAGCTTATCAGGTGGCATTGCAAGCGCGTGATCTTTCTGACAGTTTGCTCTCAATTGACAAGCAAAAGGAGATTTCAACCCTTAAAACCCGTTTTGAAACTGAACGCAAGGAGGCTGAAAATGGATTGCTGAAAAAGGATCTTGAGATTCAAAAATCCAGGATTTGGCTTCTTTGGATAGGGCTTATGCTGGCATCACTGACATTTACCCTTTTGATTACTTTATTGTATTTCAGGCATCGGCGGGTAAAACATCAAAAACAATTGGCCGAGGAGAAATCCTTACGAATGGAACTGGAACAGAAAAACAGGGAGATTGAACTTGGGAAAATTCAGGTTGAAACCCAGTTAAAAGAACAGGAACTGGTTTTTCAGGCCTTGGTGCGGGCCGATCTGACAAATATGAACCGGTCAGTCAGAGAAAAACTCGTTCCATTTAAATTCAAATTGCCGGCGAAAAAGGATCAGGAGCATTTTGAACAGGTATTGAACAATCTGACGCATGAAGCAGCCAAAGATCCCATGGCCGAATTTGAGATCACATTTAAACAACTTCATGGCTCATTTTATGAGAAGCTTCTGAATCGTTGCCCCGAATTATCAAAAACAGAGCTACAGGTTTGTGCCCTCATCAGGTTGAATCTTTCTACCAAAGATATCGCAAACCTGATCAATCTGGCAGTTGCCTCAGTTGATACGACCCGTCATCACATACGTAAGAAATTAAAACTGGACCAGAGTGAGAATTTATCTACTTTCCTGATCACTATCTGAACCTTTTCAGCACCTGTATTTTTTCTGTATTGAAAGATTCAACTAACTGAATGTCATGTTGATGACTTCATAAATGGAGAAAGGTTTACCGTGCTCAATATGTATCCATGGTGTTTATCTAATTGTAACACTGGCATCTATGTGAACAGATCAAGATTTTACTCAGATTTTTCCGGGTATCATTTTGTCATTTCCCTGATTTATCGTGCTACATTTGTGCCAGGTCAAAAAATGGCCCGGAATCATGATTTCAAAAAATACGCATTCCATCCTTGTTGCACTCAGTGAAACGACTCCCCATGCAGATATTATAAACTCACTGCGAGCCAGCAAGTATAATCTTCTCGAACCAAAAACAGGCGGGGATATCATTCAAGCACTTTACGAACATCCGGAGATTGATTTGATCCTGATAACCATCGATTTTTCAGGCATGAACGGAATTGAGACCATCCTTGCAATAAGAGAACAGGATATAAAACTTCCGATCATCCTGCTTTTTAACCATGTAACCATTGAATCGGTAAGGCTCGCTTTACAAATCGGATGCAATGAGGTGCTGCAAAGCCCGGTAAGTAATGAATCGCTGGAAGCTGTAATTTTGAAATATTTGAAAAATTAAACATCTGCGCATGGTGATTATCAACCTAAGCCACAATTAATCAACATGAAAATAAAATCGATTCTCCTGCTGCTGTTGCTCCTTCCACTTTTGTGGATTTTATCACAGAATCTTAATGCCCAGGATGAAAAAAAAGAGGGAGAGATGAGGGAACTTGCCAAACAATCGCAAAACCCGGTGGCCAACATGTATCAGATGCCTCTCGGGTATTTGGGAAATTTCAATTCCGGGGTAACCAAATCCTATATTTCCACCCTGTCATTAAAACCTGTGATCCCGATTACGCTTTCTAAAAAACTCCTGCTTATTTTCAGAACACTCATTCCGGTTACTTTTATGCCTTCGCCCATAAACAAAACAGGATTAAGCGACATTCAATTTCAGGTTTACCTCTCTCCAGTCAGCAAATCGAAGTTTATCTGGGGAGTGGGCCCTGTCATGTCGGTTCCATCCGGCATTCCATCAAACATGTGTTCAGGTAAATGGACTGCGGGACCGGCAGTTGTAGGAATTTTCATGTTAAAACATTGGGTGATTGGTGTTTTAGCCACACAACGTTGGACGTTTGCAGGCAATGGTTCTATGCCTGATATCAACCAGTTGTACATTGATGCCTTCGCCAATTACAACTTCAAACATGGTTGGGCATTGGGATATACACCTGAAATCTATGTTAACTGGAACAAGCCTGACTATGCATGGAATCTGCCTGTAGGTTTGAATGTTTCAAAAGTCTTTAAGATCGGGAAACAACCGATGTCGGCCAATTTCGCTTATTACTACAATGTCATCCGACCCGCCGATTACCCTGATATGTATATCAAGGCCGGGTTGACTTTTCTATTCCCTAAAAAGTAATCACTCAACAAAAAAACGACCATGAAAAAAACCAATTTCTATTTATTCCTATTTCTGATTCTGCTATCAGGTTCAGGTCTTTCTGCTCAAACAATCAACCCCAATCAATACCCTTCCTCGGATAATAAAGAATGGGGACAGTTGTTGTGGAACATGAAACTGGCTGACCAGGATATTTCTGATTTTACAAATTATCAAAAGGTGGATGACCAGGGCATAAGCGCCTGCCGCTATACCGTTGCCTTTTCAGCCTACTTCCTGGCCATTGAACAGTACCATAAATTTCCTGCCTGGCGTGAAGCTTTACAGCCTGCCTTTGATAAACTGATCCAACGCATGTTGCAGAAGCAGATCTGGGGTTACTGGTCGCACGAAAGCCAGGGTATTACCAAGTTTGAACCCAACATGGACCGGCCTTATTCCCGCAACGATGACCCGGTATCTCTTGGAAACATCATGTATTCTGGACATCTCGGGATGATGATCAACCTTTATGAAATGCTGTATCATGACATGAAATGGGACCAACCCGGGTCAATCGTCTTTCAAATCAATGACAATGAAAAGTTTGTCTATGATAATAAAAACCTGCAAAAAGTGATGTTCGATCAGATGATGACCAATCCGGTTCCCGGCATCGAATGTGAACGCAATGCGGTTTTTCCGGCCTGCAACACCCACCCAATTATCAGTTTCATGTTGTATGACCAGTTGCACAACAGCCGTTATTATCAGGCGGCCCATTTGCCCTTTGATTCTTGGTTTGAGAAGGTGTTCATCAATCCGAAAACCAAGGACCTTGCATCGTTTTATCTCATTAAGCAGGGGTGGGCGTTTTCGGGTTGGAATCCCAGATACGGCAACAAAATGGATCCTGTGATGGAAGGAATGGTGCAAAAGGGGATTGATTTCAATTCGGGAGGAAATGACGGGTGGATCGGAACCTTCATGCATGCATGGAATCCAAAACTTGTAGAAAACCTCTATCCATTCCTGAAAAAGAAACACTATAAGATGGATAAAGGCATTGCAACCCTTACAAAAGATGTAGTGGCCCCTGACGCTTATTACGCTTTTTTCGCGACACTGGCGGCAGAGATTGGAGATGAAGCGGCCAGAAAAGGTTTGCTTAAGACTGTTGATAGCATCTATTCACCAGTTTGGATTGACGGAACTTATCACTACCCCTTTATGGATAACGTTCCCACAGTGAACCTGGCGGCAGCCGATGGCGATAAGAAACCAGCAGCCCCGCCAGTCACACCCGTTCCAATATCAGCAGACAATCAAAAAAGCGTTCCTGCTTGCTGCCGCTCAACCCAGGTCGAGGGCCATGGCGATGCCACCAACATGAAAAGCTTTCCGTCACACTCCGATCTGGCCGACCGGTTGATCGGCATGGCCAGGGCATTACCAGCCAATGGCTTTTATACTATGGTAAACCAACCTTTCGATGACAAGTATTACACTGAACCTGGCATTACCGGGGTGGATATTAAAAATGTCATCCTTAAACGGGCAATTTATGACAGGGTTAACAAGGCACTTATCGTGTCAACCTTTGGGAAGAATGAAGGAGGGAATACATCTTTTAAAGTCATCAACCTGGATCCGGCGAAAACATATGCCGTCACCATCGATAAAGTTCCACAAAAAGATATTGTGAAACAGATGGCCATTGAAATACCTATGGAAACCACAAAAGCACACGACATCATCATCTATGAAAAATAATGTGTATTCATTCTCAAATCCTCAAATCTTCAAATCCTATGAAAAAAACAACCATCATCTTTTGCTTACTGGCCGCAATTGGCCTGGCAATCAATGTGGGCTGTACAATGAAGCCCAAAATGACGAAAGAACAAGCACAGCAAAAAATCACTGAGCTTCAAACCAGGCTGGCTTTGATCAATGACCAATGGTACGACATTTATGAAGTCGGACTGGTTGACAGTGCCGGAGTGGCTGCCAAAAAGATTGAAGAGGCACAGACTGAACTGGCATCGGGTGAACTTGCAAAGGCTTCGGAACTGCTCATCAGGGCAGATACCCTGCTCAACCAATATTCCAAGACAAACCTACCCGTTTTTTCTCCCGAAACACCGCTGAAAAACTTTCAGGACCTGGGAAAAATCCGGAAAGCAACGCTTGAAGACATCGGACAACTCGAGATGGCAGGCGTTCCCAGGTGGAACTATTGGTTCAATTTTTCCGGTAAAGGAGACGATGGCAAGCAATATGCGGCGTATGCCTGTGTGAATTATCATGGTACCGGGGCCCTGGTGCCCGGGGTCATGTTTGTTTTAAGCATGGAAGATAACGGCACCAAACTGATGGATGGCTCGCTGAAGGTCATTCCAACACGCAAACAGGAAAAAGACAGGTTGGTATTTACCGCCAAGGAAGGGGGGAAATCCATGGTTTATTCAATTTACAAAGAAAAGGTCATTATTGATTATAAATCACCGGAATACAGCGTTAACCTAGAGCTTTCCACTTTGTATTCGTTCTGGTATAACAAAGGCATCCAGCCGGTTGATGTTTTGCCGAATACCCCTTCAGCAGGTTTTGAACAACCCGGGCTGGCACAAGGAACCATTACCATGGGAGGAAAAACCATTAAGGTAACCGGTGGCGGCGAACTGGAAAACTATTTCTGCGGCGGCAAAGGCGGGGCAGATTACCGCACTTCGCTGATCAAATACGGCAACGAATGGTGGGTTCCCTTCAGCACCGATCAGATTTCGGGGATCTTTGTGGTGACCGGACCCTATAAAGATGCCGGTCTTTATGTCAATGGGAAATACATCATCCCTTCGGAATATAAGATACTACAGGGCGAACCGAATAAAACTTTCACCATTTCAGCCAAAACTTCAGAAGGCGACCTGGAAATCACCTGCAACCTTTGGGGAATGAATCCAAAACTTTATGAATGCTGGGGAAGTGTTGACGGAACCTTCAAGGGGCAAAAACTCACCAATGGAAATTGCTGGCTTGAGCATGTTCCACAGGGGGGAGCCAATGAAGCTTCGGATAAATCTCCAAGAAAAGCAAAACCAACAAATTAATAAATCAAAAATGATCAACAAGGGAATTTTTTCCATTCATATCACTAAACAACCAATTATGAAAACAAGGAACATCTATTTCACTCTTTTGGCAGTCGTGGCTGCCTTTGTAATCACCTCCTGCTCTTCACCGATAACCTTGACAAGTTGGAAAAACCCTGCCGACAACTCAAAGATTTCGAAAGTAGTGGTGATGCCCCTGTTCGACAAGCTTGAATACATGAAACCATTTGAACAATCAATGGATGCCTATTTTATCACTCAGGGGCTGAAGGCGCTTGGATCGCTTGATATACTCAACCCAAATATTAAATATTCGGTTTCTGATATTAAAAAGAGGTGCGACAGTCTGGGCGCTGATGCCATTCTGGTATTCGTTTATAAGGGGACTGACAAATCTGAAAGTTACGTTCCCCCAACCACTTATACAACCGGCGGGTTTGGCGGTTCGTGGGGTGGCGGATACTGGGGCGGAGGTTCCTGGGGCGGATACGGCGGCGGATTTTATGGAGGGGCAGCGGGCTTCGATGCAGGCAGTACCGTAACGACCGGAGGCTACTGGACTACTACTTCTGTGGTAAACCTGAAAGCAAGTCTATACACCAGGTCTTCGAACGATGCCATCTGGACCGGTGACATTACGGTAACCGACCCGAACTATGTGGACCAGTCAGCCACTGAGATTGCACAGGATATTTATGCCGATTGGGTGAAATATGATCTGTTGAAATATCCATCGGGGAAAAAGTAACAATAAAAAATAAATCTTATGGTAGTAGCAGGAATTGACATTGGATCCACTACCGGGAAGGCCGTCATCATGATCGATGATAAAATTATCCTGGGAAAAATCATCATGGCCTCCATCAAGCCGGCGCAAACGGCCAGGCTGGCCATCGAGGCAGCCCTTGAAAATGCCGGCCTGACCGCGCAGGATGAGCTTCAGTATATCGTAAGTACCGGTTACGGCCGGCTTAAGGTGGATTTCGGCAATGAGAACATTTCGGAAATATCCTGTCACGCCAAAGGGGCCTTTCATACCGACCCGGAAGTGCGCACCATCATCGACATCGGGGGGCAGGATTGCAAGGCCATATCCCTGTCGGCGAAAGGAGCCGTGTTGGGGTTTGAGATGAACGAGCGTTGTGCGGCGGGAACGGGCCGATTTTTCCAGGTTATGGCCAAGGTTCTGGCCTGTGGCCTGGAGGGGATCGGATCGCCCGGCAACATCAGTCCCACCGCGGCAACCATCTCGAACCAGTGCAGCGTATTTGCCGAATCGGAGATCATCAGCCTGGTGAACAACGATGTGCCGCTGCCTGACATTATTACCGGCATCAACCGTGCAGTTGCCAGCCGCGTGAGCGGTCTGGTTCGCCGGGCCGGGCTGGCCGACAAGGTGGTGATCACCGGCGGCTGCTATGGCAACGAAGGACTGGTGAGCGCGCTGGAGAATGCCCTGGGATTGAAGGTCAACCGGCTGCCCTTGAACCCGCAATTCATGGGGGCACTCGGAGCGGCCGTCTTTGCCATGGAAAAGTTCAGAGCAAAAACCACATAAACACAAATAAACATGGAGGGCGCGAAATGAGATCAGGACTGAAATCGGACATATTTGAAAAGTTTGCAGCCCTTGCCGGCAGCATCAGCAACTCCGAAGTGGAGGGCTGGAAGCAGCAGGGCGGCAAGGTGATCGGGTATACCTGCTCCTTTGTTCCGGAGGAACTTTTCGTGGCGGCCGGCCTGATGCCCTTCCGGATAAGGGCAACAGGAAGCCTGAGCGCGGGCAGAGCCGACGACTATTTTGAAGCGGCCAATATCTGCAGCCTTGTGCGCCATTGCTTCAATAAAATCCTCACCGGTGAATATGAATTCATCGACGGCTGCGTGATCGGCGGTGGGTGCGATGCGAACCGGCACATCCTTGACAACTGGGAAAAGAGTGAGGCGCGCATTCCTTTCCTGCACCGGATCTTTTTTCCGCACAGTTCCGGCATACTGATGGCGCAAAATTTCCGCAACCAACTGGAAAATCTGAAACAATTACTTGAGGAGCATTTCGGGTTGAAGATCACCGATGATAAACTCCGGGATGCCATCGTACTTTGCAACGAGATACGGGATCTTCAGAAAGCCATTTATGCCCTCAGGAAGGTGGATAACCCGCCCATCACAGCCTCCGAAACCATCGCGTTGGTCGTGGCCGGCTATTCCATGCCAAAAGAAGCGTACAAGGCGGATTTGACCCAACTGCTGGAAGAACTGCGCGGCGTAACAGTACCGGAAAACAAAAAAACCGTCAGGCTGATGGTCGTTGGCCCCGGGCACGACGAACCCACCCTGTGCGATATTATTGAGACGATGGGAGGCACCGTGGTCACTGACCTCACCTGCTATGGCGGGAAAACACTCTTTGGCAGCGTGCGTGAAGCAGATCCCGATCCTCTTCAGGCCCTGGCCGATTACCAGGTAATCGACCGTCCGCTCTGTCCTAAGAACCTCGATGCCCATCCCATCATCAACAGGGAGGTCATGGATAAGATTAAAGAGTACCGGGTTGACGGAATCATCGGCCAAAGCTACCTCTGCTGCGAAACCTGGGGCGGCGAACTTTTCGTACTGCAGAAGGAGTTGAAGGAAGCCGGGATTCCCATGCTCCGGATCGAGCGGGAGTACACTTCCGACTCGCTGGGACAAGTGCAGACCCGGGTACAAGCATTCATCGAAACCATTTCAGGAGGATTGTTATGATCAATATTTTATCTCAGCTAATGATGGAGGCCAACAAATCGTTATACGGGCTTACCATCGATCCGCAGAATGCGTCGAAAGGTCCGGTCGTATTGGGAAACGGTGATTTTTTCATCGAAATACCGGTGGCTTTTGGCTGCGCTTTTTCCGACCTCACCCTCACCGGGGCCAATGGCACGGCCCTGCCGACCGCTGCTGAACTCATCGACAAGGGGATAGAAACGGGCGTGGGAAGCAGGATGTGCAATGCCATCAAAGTGGCTACCTACTATCTTGAAGCGGGGCTTATTACCAAACCCGATATGATCATCACCTCCAACTCCTGTTGCGACTCCATGACTACGCTCGGCATCCTCATGAATGGTTACAAGCCCTGGGCCGACGTGCCGAAATTCACAATGGATGCCCCGCACAGCTTCGACGATGAGAGTTACCGGTATTTCGGCCAGCAACTGCGCAATGCCGTTACCTTCATGGAGACTGTAACCGGGCGTAAGATGGACTGGGATCGCCTCCGGGAGGTGTGCGTGGAATCAAACAAGCAGCGGCAACTGCTGCTCGAGTTCCAGGAGTTGAAGAAAGCGTTACCCTGTCCGGCGGATCCGGACCTGGCGCGACAAGGCACGGAATATACCACCTGGACCTTTGACCGTGTGACTCCCGCGGTGACCGCCTGGCTTGAACAGCTGGTCACAGCTACCGAACAGCGTGTAAAAGAGGGCAAGGGGATCGACGGCGTGAACGAGAAGGTGAGGTACCTCTGGCAGGATCTGGCCGGGAGCTGGGCCTCCGGAACCGTGCTGGCCAGGCTGCAAAAGGAGCTGGGGGCGGTATGCATCATGGATTACGTGTCGTATGCCACCTGGACTCCGATTGACCTGACCAGCGAAGAGTCGATGTTCACTTCCTTCGGCAAACGCTTTCTGCTCGAAGATGCCATGAACCGCCAGGCCCTTCATACCACCGACCTCTTCTGCAACGATATCCTTCAGATCGTAAAAGAGTTTAAATGCGATGCGGTGATTATGCCGGCCCATATCGGCCACAGGGATACCAATTCCAGGCTGAAAATCGTACGGGATTTGTGCCGCGAACACGGCATCCCTTGCCTGGTGCTGGGAATGGACATCTGGGACAAGCGCTACATGACCCCCGAGGTGGTCTTTGACCGGATAAAGACCTTCTTTGAAGTGTCCGGGTTACTATGAAAAAGGGGCAAATGAAACGAGGGCTCCCCGGAAAGTGAAACCAAACAATCCGCAAATTACAACATCCGGGCTAAAGATGAAAAAATTAACTGCTTAAAAAGAAAGGGACTTGTATGTCGACCAACAATAAAACAAGTATTTTAGAAAAGTTCACGCATATCTCAGAAACACTGGTTAACCCGTCGCTTGCAAGATTCAGGGAGGACGGCGGCAGGGTTGTCGGCTACTTTTGTTCTGTTATGCCCGAAGAACTTCTCATTGCCGGAGGATTGATGCCATTCAGGATGAGGGGCAACATGAGCCGCGGAACCGATAACGCCGATGTCTATTTTACCTCCTGGAACTGTAGTTTTCCCCGGCACTGCTTTAATTTGGCATTGCTTGGAGAATTTAATTTCCTCGATGGACTTGTGGTAGCCGGAACCTGCGATACCATCCGGTTTGTTTTTGACAACTGGAAGAAGAGTCCTGTGAAAACCCCTTTCATTCATTTGCTCAATGTACCACATGTATCAGGAGAACCCATGGTTGACTATTTCCGGGGAGAACTGGCAAAACTCAGGTTGGCGCTCGAAACTTCATTTGGTATCACCATTACCGATGACAAGGTGTGGGATGCCGTCCGGCTTTGTAACAGAACCCGCGAGTTGCAGCAAGCCATCTATGCCTTAAGAAAATCGGATCATCCTCCCATTAGTGGTTCGGAAATGGTACAGGTTATGGTGGCAGGCGCATCAATGCCAAAGGAGGAGTATAATGACGATCTCGAAACCTTGCTCAACTCCTTAAAATCCAGCATTGATGATTCCCGGACCTATGATGCCAGGCTGCTTGTTGTTGGGTCGGGAGGTGACGACACGATCATCACGCAAATAGCGGAGGAGATGAATGCCGTTGTGGTGAACGACCATACCTGTTTCGGAGGGAAGGTAAAATACGGCACAATCTCCGAAACCGGCGGCGATCCGCTGGAAGCCATTGCCAAGTATCAGGTTTTGGACCGTCCGTTCTGTCCCAAGATTGGCGGTGCTTATCAACTCAGGTTGGATGTAATCCTGAATCTGATCAAAGAATACAGGATCGATGGGATGATTGGCCAGCGCATGGGTTGTTGTGACAGTTGGAGCGGCGAATTGTATTCATTGCGCACTGATCTCAAATCAGAAGGAATCCCCAGTATGATCCTTGAACGGGATTACATCCCTGACTCCATTGGACAAATCAGTACCAGAATTCAGGCTTTCATTGAAACAATAAGGAGGTAGGAAAATGAATCATCAGGAAATTTTAAACCAGCTCGATGCGGAAGCGAATGATCTTTTTAAGGAATTGACAATTTATGGTGTGAACGATAATGCCAGGAAAGGACTTCCCTTTATCATTGCATCTGATGATGCACTTCCGGAAATTCCGGTTGCCATGAACTTTTCCCTTTCCATCATGACCGTTGCTGGAGCCATGGGTACAGCAGGACCTGAAGCGGCAACCAACATCGACCGGGCAACTGAAATGGGGATTGAAAACCGCCTTTGCAACAGTGTTAAAATGGCTGCCTATTACCTTGAGGCGGGGATCCTGCCGGTACCCGACATGATCATCACTACCAACTCTCCCTGCGATGCTGTTGATATGCTCGGTCAATTAATGGATAAATACAAACCATGGGCTGACGTTCCGAAATTCAGGCTCGATTCGCCGCATGGCCATGAACCTTCCGATTTCGCCTATTTCGGTGAACAACTTCGCGCGTGCACGAGAGAGATATCCCGCGTTACCGGTCGGAAATTTGAAATGGACAGATTTCTTGATGTCTGCAATGAATCTAACAAACAAGCAAGGCTGATCCAGGAGTTCCAGGAACTAAAACGCGCGGTTCCCTGCCCGGTTGATCCCGACATGGCCCGGAAAGGATGGGAAATCGCCAGGTGGATCGCAGCAACTGATCCGGCAGTATTTCCAAAAGCAACCCGATGGCTTGAAAGGCTGATCGAAGTTACCGAAGATAAGGTCAAACATCAACTTGGCATCGAAGGGGTTGATGAAAAAATAAGATTCCTTTGGTATGATGTTTCACCCTCATGGTCATCGAAACTCTTTCCCAGGCTGCAAAAAGAGCTTGGCGCAGTCTGTATGATGAATTACTATTCCTTTGCGAACTGGACCCCGATTGACACTTCAAGCGAGGAACGCATCATGAGCTCGATTGCGGAAAAATACCTCATGGGTACACCGATGACCCGTCAGGCCATGCATCCGGCCGATATTTACTGTGAAGATGTGGTGAGAATCTGCAAAGAGTTCAAATGCGACGCCATGGTGATGCCATGCCATATTGGTCACCGTGACACCAATGCTTATCACAAGTTGGCAAAGGACGTTTGCCGTGAAAACGGAATTCCATTCCTGTTCCTGGGCTGTGACGTATGGGATGAACGGTACATGACACCAGAAGTGGTTTTCGATCGGATGAAAACTTTCTTTGAAGTATCCGGTTTGCTATAAAAAAAAGATGCAGAGGGTTGAAATAATGAAAAAGGAGGTCAATCGTGGATGTTTTTGATCCTTATATTATTAAATGTACGAACAAGATTGATGAGATGGTTGCTGACGGCAAAAAGATCCGGGTGGTTATGGCGCCACCCTCCTTGGATGAGATCCGGGGAGGTTTGCCCATAGCCGTTGGACCGGCAGCCAGCCAGGGGGTGATCCTGCGCAGCGACACCTTCGTGGAACTGGGCAACCCGGAGGCGGGCTCCTGCTCTATCTTCCTTTATACCAGCCAACCCTCCTTGTTGTGCAATGGCCGGATCACGCTCCTCGGTCCCGACATCTCCGATTCCGGGATCAGCAATCTCACCTTTGATGAGGTGGTCACATCCGGGGGGTTACACTCTTCTGACCAGGATCTTGAGCTGCTGGAAAAAGCGAGCCACCGTGCGCCGGCAGCGAAAAGCTTCCCTTTTGCCCAGATCATAATGGTTGCCGGGAAAAACCTTTCAGAAAACGATTATGAGATACTGAAAACCAACCAAATTATCGGGGACCTGATTGAAGGATATATGGTGAGAAGTTTTACCCAGAATATCTGGAGCCGGGTGAGCCGGGAGGCCGCCGCCAAAGGCTTCACCTTCGAAACACTGGGGAAGGCGCTGATGGCGCTGTTGAAATCGGCAAATCCCAAGATTGAAGCAATAGAGATAGCCTTTGTTACAACAAATAAGCACGATATTGACATTTTAGAAGAATACGCCAGGCAAATTCAAAAAATATCAAAGGAAATTGTCAAAGAGAATTGGAAAATCAAAGGATATGACATTGAGTGCGCATCCGATTGCGCCAGCTGTGATGACAAACCTGTGTGCGATACCATCCGCGATGTATTGAAGGAAAAAATGAAAGAAGCCAGAAAGTTGAAAAATCACAAACAAAAATGACGATGTCAGGAAACGAATCTGCTAAATTAACCGCCAACATACCCATCATTTCCGTTTGTGGAAAAGGAGGAGTTGGCAAAACCGTCTTTTCAGCTCTTTTAGGGCGTATTCTCATTGAGAATGGTCTGAGCCCCTTGCTAATGGTTGATGCCGACCCTGTGGGAGGGCTGGTATCAGCCATCGGGGAGAAAGCGGTTAAAACACTCTCCGGCGTCAGAGACATGTTTATCAGCGAAACCAGGAACGGCGGAAAATTAAGCGCAAAAGAGGCGGCAGATCACCTCGATTATTTTATTCTGAATGCACTCGTCGAACGAAAAGATTTTTCGATGCTGGCCATGGGGCGGACCACGGAAAAAGGGTGCTTCTGCTCTGCCAACAAGCTTTTGCGCCAGGCCATGGATAAAATCATTTCAGCTTATGCCGGTGTGCTGATTGATGCCGAAGCCGGTATTGAACAAATCAACCGGGATGTAACTTCTCAGGTAAACAGGGTATTTGTCATTATCGATGCCTCCCAAAGGAGTATCGATACCCTGAATGCTATTGCAGGAATGGTTGACCCTTCTCAAATTACCATCATTGCCAATAGAATTACTACTGAAGATTTGCTAAATCTTCCTACAGGCATTAAAGTAGCAGGGGTTATTCCTGCAAATGAAACTGTGCGGCAATTTGACCGTGAAGGACGATCCCTATGGCAGCTTCCTGATGACAATGAGGCGTTCATGGCGGTAAAAAACATTATGAAATCCATCAATTTATCTAATCCGTAAAAAAGCAAAATCATGTTCGAAACATTTTTATCAACCCTGCCGCTTTCAATAGCCTCATCTATCAGCGTAACCTCCATCCTGCTGTTTTTAGCAATTCTTGTTTCGGGCAAGAACCAGGTACGAAACGGGTTTGCATTCATTGTTGGCGGGATTATTACCGCTTCAATTATTATCTTTATTGAGTTGTTTTCCATTCACAAGGCCAATCCCGGGGCATCTCCCAATTATGTAATGCATGCCGTGATCGATTTTGTGCTTGCCGGAATTTGTCTGTTATTGCTGATTATGACGTTCATCGGATGGAATAAGCCCGAACAAGAAAAAAAGAAAGATGATAAAAAATCAGGTGGTGTATTCACTTATGTCATCATGGGGGCTTTGATCAAACTGGTAAGTGCCAATACGCTACCTCCATTTATCGGGGCCATCAAGGAAGTTGCCGCGGCTCAGTTGGCAAGCGCCCAGGTAGTTGTTTTATGTGCAATTATCTTGTTAATCAGTATGCTGCCGGTCATAATCCCCTATTTATTATTTCTGTTCAATCAACAAAGGGCATTGGTAATTATTGACCCGGCCAGTACTTTTTTAAAGAAATATAAGAATTTTATAAACAGTATAGTTCTGGGATTGGTCGTGATTTATTTATGCTATCATGGATACAGCCATTTGCTTGGAATGAAATAGGGATTTAAAATTAAAACAATAATCACTAAAAAAAGGAGATAACAAAATGTGCGAAAACGAACATGATCATGATTTGGAAATTCTTGCAGATGAATTAAAACACCTGCATGAACATTTGGAGAAAACTTCACTTGAGCAACTTGAAGTATTAAATAAGATATCGGAACAAATGAACTCGATCATTAAGCTACTGAAAGAGAAGAAATAAGATCTAAACTGTGTAAAAGTAAATTGATCTATTTTTAGTCCCTAAATTGATCCGATGCTGACATTACTGACCGGTTTCATTGCCAGCGTTGCCCATGTTGTTACCGGCCCCGACCATCTTGCAGCCGTTACGCCACTGGCCATCGACAGCCGCAGGAAATCCTGGGCAGTCGGTTTGTCATGGGGCATCGGGCACACCGTCGGAATGCTCCTGATCGGGTTGCTTTTTCTCCTCTTCAGGGAAATTCTCCCGGTTGACCTGATTTCGAAATACAGCGATTCGGTGATCGGGGTTTTACTGGTATGCATCGGAACATTGGCCATCTACAGGACCTACCGTCGCCATTCCCATGGAAACCGGCCGCACACCCATTTCCACACCCGGCCGTTCCTCTATGCCCATATTCACCGGCATACGCATGGGGATTCACCTGAGCACGAACATTCACACGACAAAACGGTAAGGCAAAATGCATTTACTGCCCTCTTTATCGGCACTATCCATGGTTTTGCTGGCTTCAGCCATTTGTTAGCCCTTCTGCCTTCACTGGCCCTGCCGACTGTTTTGGAATCGGTTATCTACTTGGGGGCCTTCGCTGCCGGAACCGTCGCTACCATGGTTCTTTTCGCCGTCATCCTAGGGATGGTTGCTTTTAAATCGGTTGTCAAAGAAAAACAGGTGTTCCTGAAATGGTTCACCCTTACCGGTGGGTTCCTGGCAATAGCCATCGGGATATTATGGATTGTCCACCCTATAGATTAAATTGAAGAATTCCCGGTTTTTCTTTGTCTTCTTTGTGTCCTTTACTCAGCATCGCATTGTGCCTTTCTTTGCTCAATGCAAAGCCCCCAACCCAAACTTTCCGAACGTGAAATAGCCCAGGCCTGGGCTAAGATCACCATTATCAAATGGAAAAAAAAGCTAGCCATTAATAAGGTGGGCAATTCCGGCGCTCTTCTCCAAAGCTTTCAATATAATGTTCTGGCATCTGCACAGGGAAATGTGCTGAAAATCACCCTGCTCTTCGAGTATTACGGTCGATTTGTCGATATGGGCGTTGGCAAAGGCGTCAAGATCGGCGATGTAAAAGAATCTGCGACATCCCGCCGACTTTCCGGAAAAATGCTTGGAAACCGCAGGAGACCCAAGAAATGGTATTCCAAGACATTTCATGCCGAAGTCATGAAGCTCAGTGAAATATTTGCCAAAGAGTATGGCCACAGAGGAGTGATGGCAATCACCGAAAACGTATCCGATAAATCAATAAACAATGGCTAAAAACGAAACATCAACAGCCACCGTCATCTTTAACGGTGAAAAAGCGAATGCTACCCTCAAGCAATTGGAAGCCGAAGCCAGGAAACTGAATGCAGAACTGCGCCAATTAAATGTAAACTCAAAGGAATTTGGCGAAAAAGAGCGTGAGTTTCAGAAAGTAAATGGCAGGCTAAAAGACCTCCGGGGAGAGATCAACCAGACCGGCGGTGCTTTTTCAAAACTGGCAGACCAGGCAAATAAATATCAGCAGGTCCTTCAAATGATCACCGTGGGAGTTATCGGGTTCGGCGCTGCCGTGGTTGGCATCATCAAAGGCAATGCGAATTTGGAAGATTCGCTGGCAGATATTCGTAAAACCACCAAACTGACGGTTGATGAAGTAAAGAAGTTGAATACAGAACTGGGTAAGATCGACACCCGGACTTCCCGGAGTGACCTTCGCGAAATGGCTGTAGTTGCCGGTCAGCTTGGAATCGCTCAGAAAGATATCCTTCCATTTGTCGATTCAATTGATAAACTCAATGTCGCCCTTGGCGCTGAAATCCAGGGAGGAGCAAGTGAAGTGGCAACCCAGATGGGAACCTTGAGAAATGTTCTTACAGACATGAAAACTTCTGCAGTTTCCGATGATATGCTCCGGTTGGGCAATGCAATCAATGTTTTGGGAGCTGACGGATTCGCAACGGCGCCGGTACTGGTCGATCTTTCAAACAGAATTGGCGGCGTGGGTATGTCGCTAGGCTTATCTTCTGCTGAAGTGATGGGCATTTCTGCCACACTCCAGGAGCTTGCAGTTTCCACCGAAAGGGGTGGAACGGCAATGACGAAGATCCTGATGAAGATGACTTACAACACCGCCGACTTCGCCAAGGTGGCCGGGATCCCGTTGCAGGAATTTACCAACTTGGTGAACACAGATCTCTATGGCGCTTTCGTGAAAGTTGTGGAAGGTTCCAAAAGGGGTGGAGAGGGTGCCACAATTCTAGGTAAGCTGATCCGGGAACTGGAAATTTCCGGGGCCGGAGCCTCGGAAGTCTTTGCCAAACTCGGCAATAATACCGAAATGCTCCAACAGAAAGTTCTTTTGGCAGGAAAATCATTACAGAACACCGATGAAATTCTAAGGCAGTTCAACGATAAGAACACAACTTTGGGAGCCACCCTGGATAAACTTGGTAAAGAGTTTTATCGGCTGATCACCTTGCCAGGAGTTACAGAGTTTCTCAAATCAATGGTAGGTGCAGTGGTAAACCTTGTCGCCTGGCTCAAGGCACTGCCTGAATGGATCGACAAATACCGGATCGGACTTATCGCGCTTATCGGTGCCATCGGGGTTTACATTGCAGCCCAGACAAGATCAATCCAGGTTGCAATTTTGAACAATCTGACTTTGAAAGAAGGCATCCTTTTGAAAATGAAAGATGCCGTGGTTCTAGAATACCTGATCGTCAAAGAACAACTCCTTGCTATTTGGAAAGGAAATGGCACGATTGCCACTAAACTGGCGACCACTGCCCAGTGGCTATGGAATGCTGCCATGGCAGCAAACCCGATAGGACTGGTCATCGCGGCAATTACCGCTTTGGTTGCAGGGATCAAGACATACGAAACGTACAATAGCCAAGCTATTGCCCTGGAGAAATTAAAAGCTTCAACTACTGTTTTACTGGCCGAGGCCAATAAGAAGCTAGAAGATGCTTATGAGAAGGTTGCAGGGACAGTGAGAAACTTAAACCTGCTTTCTGTCCAGGAGAAAAAGGATCTTCAGGAAAAGATCGACCTGACTATTAAACAGGCAGAAGCAGAATTGCTTTTGATGCAGGCAAAACAAAAATCCATTGGCGATGCAGCAGCAAAACCAACGATCCTGCAAAGAGTCTGGAATACGGTAAAAGGAGGTGCCAGTCCCGGTGGCGCTGCAATGGCTGTCGCTGACAATGCCATTGATGCCCAGGAGAATCGCGCCGAAGCCACAAAACCCTATGATGAAGGGATCAAAAAGCTCCAGGATAAAATAACACAATTCAAAGATGCAAAACAATCCCTAAGCGATGTGCTCAATGCGGAAAGCATCGGGGATAAAATCGTCGGTGAATCGCTCGATAACCTGGAAGCAAAACTTTCAAAATACCAGATTGCCCTGAAAGCATCCGTGGCCGGTTCAGAGGATTTTATCCGGGTTCAGGGCAAGATCAAGGATTTGAATAAAAAGATTCAGTCGTTCGATAAATCAGATCCATCCACCGGAACTCCAGCGGATGCTGAATCTAAGGCAAAAAAACAGGCTGATTATCTTCTCGACATTAAGAAGCAACTGGCCCAGGCCCGGGCGGCTGTCACCGAAGGAGAAATGGACAGGGAACTGGCCATCGAGGAAGAGAAACTGGGTGAACGTCTCGACAAAATCAAGGGTAATTCAGCCGATGAAGTAGAACTCAGGCGAGTTCTTACAGATCAGCTTATTCAAAAGCAAGACGAGATACGAGCCAAATATGCTGAAAAGGAAATTCAGTCCCAGTACAAAATCGAAAAGGAAAAAGCGGATGCAAAAATGGCATCCATGGATAAGGATTCTGATGAGTACTTGCAGGCAGTCCTTGATTCGCTTCAATTGGAAATGGAATATACGCTGTCGGTTACCAAGGCAACCGAGCAGCAGAAACAAGCCATCAAGGAGACATTCGCACAGAAAGGTGCAAATGTAGTCTCAAAGCATGTTGATAATGATGACAAGAACCTTTTCGATTACCAGGAGCAGTTAAAGAGTCTGCGCCTGAAGTCCGATATCGACCTGGCAGAAAAACAGGTCAAAATCCGTCTTGAGGTTGATGCGAAGTACCGGAAGATCCTTGAAGATAACATTAAGGATGAAGCCCGGACCGCCGAGATCAAAAAACAAATGGCAGAAGAGGTTGCTGCCAAACAGATTCAACTTTCAAAGGAGACCGCTTTACAGGTTGCTGACAATGCAATTTCCCTTGCAAAAGGTGCTGTTGATGCCCTTGGCTCTATCTTCTCCATGCAAAACGATTCGGAAAACCAGCAGTTAAAGCAGGATGAAGATGCAAACAACAAGAAAAAAGCAAACTTAAAGGCGCAGCTTGATGCCAAGCTCATTTCAAAATCGCAATATGATTCCATGGTTGGTAAAATGGATACCGACCTGGATAAGAAAAAGAAAAAAATAGAACATGATCAGGCTGTCCGTGCCAAGGAAATGGCACTGTTTAACGCGATTATCAGTGTCGCTCAAGCCGTGGCATCTGCGCTGTCCGGAGGCCCGGTGATCGGCATTGTCATGAGCGTGATCACTGCTGCACTGGGGGCAGTCCAGATCGGTTACATCCTGAGCCAGAAAGTACCGGAAGCAGCCAAAGGCCGCTATTCGGTGATCGGTCAGGATGATAACAAGCTATATAAAGATGTTCCGCTGATCAGTTCTCCTCAAACCGGTTTGTATTCAACACCCACGCTGATCAGTGAGACAGGACAGGAAATTGTCATTGATCCCAAAACCACAAAGAACCTGATGGTAAACTACCCTCATGTTATTGATGCGATCAATTTTGCAAGGGTTCCGCAAAGGGCAGTTGGCAGGTATGTGGATACGCCGGTTTCACCTCCGGCAGGCATCCCAAGTGTCGTTGATCCTGAGTTCATGGCCAGCATCAACAAACTGAATGCTTTGATTGAAGGAGGTATCCCTGCTTTCATTTCATTCGAGCACCTCAGGGAAACGACAAACCGGGTCAATCAAATAGAGGCCGAAGTATCTAAATAACAGCAAAACCCTATGTTATCCATCCTGATTGCCGACCAAAGCCTTGACCTTTCCGATGATTTTTCGGTTTCATTGAACCTCAAATCCCCGATCTTCAACGATGTTGGCGATTATTCCTTTCCATTCAAAGTTCCTTCTACGGCAAGGAATATGTCAATCCTGGGATGGAAAAACCGGTTGGCATCGAAACGGAGTATTTATGAAACTTATGAAGGCAGTATCCGCTGGAACGGGATGGTACTTTATACCGGTCAGATAAAGATCAAAACAGCAAATGACAAATCATTTGAAGGCACCCTCTACATCAACAAAGGGAACTTCAACTATGAAATCAAAGACCTTCTTTTGAACCGGGTGGATTTGGGTATGAAAACCTTTCCCAGTGATCAGGATGCCGTCAATTACTTCAACTGGTCGTTGACCCATTTTTATCCGGAAGTTGATTTTTCTGTGCCGGAGATCGGCAACCTTGACTTTTTTGATCCACAAGCAACCAATCCGGAACTGATGGCCTACAACCATATTTTCCCCGATGGCTGGTTGCATAAAACCACCTCGGATGGGCAAAGCAGAACCATTCTGATCCCTTTTCTTTACCTGAAATATGTGCTGAACAAGCTGGCAGAGAACTTTGGCTACCGGTTGCAGGATGATTTCTTTACTTCCAGCATAGAGCTTTCCCGCCTGGTAATTTACCATTCGGTAAACTTGAACGAAGTTATATTCGGACTGCAGCAATTATTCTACTGCCGCCTGGTGCCTAGTGTGAAGGTCAGTGAATTCATTTCCGGACTGGAGAAGTGGTTCAATTGCAGCTTTCATGTGGATTCCAGGCAAAGGGTAGTACGTATAGTCAGCAACAAAGAAGTGTTGCTTCGCTCAGAAGTTTTAGAGTTTTCAAAGAATATTCTTTCCTTAACGCAAGAGATTCCGGAGCAGGTCACCGGCTTTCGGTTTCTTCTTGGTCCCGATGGTGGGGATAAGGTGTACCAGGAGCAGCTGGATTCAGAAAAAGGGATTACAGAAATGATCAAAGGTGCGGTGGGAAGTTTTGCGGAAATTCCGCCGTATCCATTTACCTGGCTCGGTGACATCTATTATATTGTGGACACAAACACTTGGTGGCAGTTGGCAGTCAATGGCATTTCATTTCTCATTGAATGGCAGCAATTGCCAAACGGGCCATCACTGACCGACAAGTTTTTCTACAAATGGGGGGATGATAAAAACAAATACGAAACGATATTCTCTTCCCTTTCGGATAAGTATATTGTGGTCAATTGCGGGAATCTGGGAGCTGACAATCAGAAAATCAGCCCCCGTTTGTTTTGGGTCGGGATGGCCGGAGGCTGGGGAACCCCGGTTCGGCTCAGAGGCTTTGCCAACAATAGCAATTTCTCTCTTCGGTACACAGGAGGCAATGGTTTGTTCAATCTCTACTGGAAAGACTGGGTAAACTGGATCATGGAGACCAGAAAGAGCGTCAAGATCGAAAAACAAATGGATTTCATCGAGTTGAAATCAATTGATTTCACAAAGCGTTACCGCATAAATGGGATCAATTATCTGATCAGTGAAATTACGGTTACCCTGAACAAATCCTCGATCAAATCCGCTCAGCTCAAGTGCTTCTCGGCACCCTGATTCTGTCCTTTATTCCCGCGAGATCTCATGGTACTATTGCGCCATGATTGACATCACCCAAACGCCCGATCTCATATCCTTTGCCGGAAATCCTGTGTTATTTGAAGCGTGCTCAGATAATTACATGATCACACTTGGCGATCGTGCTTACTTTGAGCTGGTGGTGTCCGGTATTGATACCACCGCCGGTCATGCCTTTCATCTTCAGTTTGCAGGGAAAACCCTGATTTTTCAATCAGCCGGGTTCACCGGTTTTGACGGATTACTTTTTGAAATTGCATATCTCGGTCAGACCTTCAATGACTTCGCTGGTAATATCTATCAGTGTTTTCAGGAAAATTACGACATCCAGAAATATTTCAACGTAACGCTGGACCCTCCAGGGGCGAGCCAGCGGAAAATAAAACTTGCTGCAAAGCAGTCCGGAGCCGATGGCACCGTTGTGCTGTCAAATAACGGGGTTACAGGAGTTGCTCAGGGGGTGAACACTCCCGGAACGGATGATCAATACAGGGATTACTTTGGCATCCTTTGCCTGATCCGCGATACGCTGGGCAACACGATCGGGGAGGATATTAAGCCCGCCGATTTCGTTGGCAGTGCAAGGTTCGATATTTCGGATTACATCCGGGCAAAGTTTGCCGGATGGGAAATGCAACGCTTTGAATTCCCGGAACTATCAGGCAATGCCAAAGTCCATGGCTGGGATTACCTGCTCAAATATCGGGTGTCGTTTGCAGAAAGCATTGCCGGCAATGTCAAAGGTCTGCAATCGACCGGATGGAATTATGCAATAGCAGGAGGCCTTAACCATGAACTGCTCACTTCACTCAATGAAAAGTACCTGGAATATTTTTCGATTCCGGCCAACAAACTTGGGTTCCTTTCGTGGCTTCCTACTACAAAATATTCCCGCTCCGGAGTGATGGAAAAACTCTTCTTTCTGTTCCAGGACAATCCTTCGGCAGTTCACTATCGTCTTGTCGTGATCATCAATTTCACTGATGGGACACACAAGGTTGTCAACGCAACCGAACAGGCGGCATTTACTGCCTTTTCGGTAATGGAATTTAAGGTTGGGTTTGATCACCTTGACCTGGTGAATGCTGAGTACGGCAAAACTGTTCAGTCATGGGAGGTTTTTTTAATGGACAGCAACGATGATTTCCTTTCAGAGCGCCGGATATTTATTAATGATGAGCGGTTTTTTGAAAATGAGAAGGTGTTCTTTTACCGGAACTCTTTTTCGGCCTATGATACCTTCAGATTTACCGGAAAGTCGGATATCAACCTGGAATACGAGCGCTCAATCGGAGCAACCGTTCGAGAAGAGAAGGATACTTTTTTTAATGCACTATCCAACCAGTTCAGCACCAAAGACACTGAAAAC
>Ga0118677_10004843_pt1 | contig 24102 bp, 24 predicted proteins | sample AliMusrvi5mmetaG_FD_86154 | JGI IMG/M metagenome (GOLD analysis project Ga0118677, IMG submission 86154)
GCTGGCGAGGTCTTTTTTGGAGAAACGGGTGTTGAAATCCTCCAGCGCAGCCTGGGCGCACTCCTTGGAGTGATAACGTTCGACGATGCGAAAGGCGAGCTGCTTCTTGGCATCCATCGGGTGAATGGCCGCATCCAGCTCCTCGCCCAGCAGCAGCAGGTAATAGCGGGCCATGAGCGTATCCGAGATGCTCATCAACTTCCCAAACATCGTCTCCGGCGGCTCACTCACGCCCACGTAGTTGCCCAGGCTCTTGCTCATTTTCTGCACGCCGTCGAGCCCCTCAAGGAGCGGCATGAGGAAGACCACTTGCTGCGGCATCCCTTCCTCCTTCTGGAGGTCGCGCCCCACCAGGATGTTGAAAAGCTGGTCTGTGCCGCCGATCTCCACATCGGCTTTGACCTTCACCGAATCCCACCCCTGGATGATCGGGTACTGGATTTCGTGTAGCCGCACCGGTTCGTTATTGGCCAGGCGCTTGGCAAAATCCTCGCGCTGGAGCATCTGCTGGAGGGTGACGCGGCTGTTGAGGCGGATGACCTCCTCAAAGGACATGATCTCAAACCATTCGCCGTTGAAGACGGTCTTGGTCCGCTCGGGGTCGAGAATCTTGAACGCCTGCGTGCGGAAACTCCGGGCGTTGGCCATCACCTGGTCATGGGTAAGCTGCGGGCGCGTCTTGCTCCGCCCGCTCGGGTCGCCGATCATCGCGGTGAAATCCCCGATGATCAGCACGGCCTGGTGTCCGAGGTCTTGAAACTGGCGCAGTTTTTGGAGCGCCACGGTAAAGCCCAGGTGGATGTCGGGAGCGGTGGGGTCCACGCCGAGCTTGACATTGAGCGGCCGCTTGAGACGGAGCTTTTCGAGCAGGTCCGCCTCAGAAATGATCTGGGCAGCGCCGCGTTTGAGGATTTCCAACTGTTTTTCAGGGCTCATGACCAAAGGGTGGTAAGGATCAATACGCCTCACATTTAACCATCTAATAAGAGGCGCGGGGAGACCTTTTACCGGCAGAACCGCTTTTCGGCAAGTGAGTTACTTGCTTTTGTTGAGCAACGCGCGCACGTCGTCGATGGACTTCAGCTCCGTGAGGTCGCCCCTAAAGCCGTTGTTGGCGGCCTGTTCGGGAGTCAGATGACTTTTGAATTTGTCCATCTCCTTGCCGCGGAAATCCCGCATGGGAAGGGTCCGTGCATCATACTGTTTGCCCGCATCATTCGCGGTTTTTACCGCAGCAGGCGTGGTGTCATACGACTTTTTGGAAAGCGCAAAGGGGATGCGAGCGGAGGTGTTTGCCTCCGTGGCGGTATATTTGAAATCCCCCAGCCAAAACAACTTATCACCGTGAAAAGCGCCCGTCAGAAACCCTTTTGGACTGAATGCTTTTGTCCAAAACCCCGGCTTCAAGGGGACCGAAGAGCTGGTCTTGCCGCTGTCGTAGGATTTCGTGCCGGCAGATTTCGCCATGTCGAGGTCGAAATTTTGCTGCAAATTCGGATGCAATATCTTGTCCATCCGCGATTCCTGCTGCTGCGCCTGGGCATCGGTGCCAAGGCACACTACGCCCCCGAGGAGCAGCGAGAGAAAAGCGAGGGGGCGCATGAACAGGAAGCATTGCCATATCTTCGGGGCGTTGGCAAGTCTGGTAATTTGCGCAGAGTGGGTCTATACGTGAGGAAAATATGCAGGTTGCCAGCCGTTTCATCCCCACTCTTGTCTCTTTTTTGATGCGCACCCTCGCGTTGACCCTGCGCTTCCGCATCGAGGACCGGTGCGGCTTCACCCGGCCGGAGTTAAAAACGCCGGTCATCGGAATATTCTGGCACAACCGCCTGCTGGTCGTCCCGCTCATTTACGGGCGGTTCTGCGCCGGGCGGCGCGGCCATTGCCTCACCAGCCCAAGCAAAGACGGGGCGATTATCGCCGGGGTCATGAAACGCTTCGGCATCGGCAATGTGAGAGGATCCAGTTCCCGGCGTGGCTCCATGGCGATGCTCGAACTGGCCTCGGTGATCGAAGCCGGCGGGGATGTCGCCATCACTCCGGACGGTCCGCGCGGCCCCAAATACCGGCTCCACCCCGGCCCCGTCAAACTCGCACAGGTCACGGGCGCTCCGGTGATGCCCATTCACATCGGGTATTCGCGCTACTGGGAGATCAAAAGCTGGGACTCCTTTCGCATCCCCAAACCGTTTGCCCGCGTTACGGTGGTCTTCGGGGAATTCCAAGTGATCTGCCCCACCACGGACGATGAGGCGTTTGAGACCGCCCGCACACGACTCGAAGCGGAGATGATCGCGGGAATGCGCGCCGTGGACACGGCCAGTGCAGCATAAAGCATCTGCAAAAAATTGGCAGATGCCCTTCCCCTGGGGTTTCCCAGACTACGCGAACACCGAGGCAATCTCCGCCTGGATGGCCAGGGCGGCGGCGCGGGGATCGGCGGCGTTGCGGATGGGGCGCCCCACGACGATGTAGTCCGCACCCGCTTCAAACGCCGCGCGCGGGGTGACAATCCGTTTCTGGTCGTCGCTGGCTGTGTTGTCCACCGGGCGGATGCCCGGGGAGATGATGAGGAGCTTCTCGCCGAGGCTCTCGCGCAGGCGGGCGGCTTCCAGACCGGAGGAGATCACCCCGGCGCAACCGGCTTGCAGCGCGCGCTTGGCGCGGGAGAGAACCAGTTCCGCCGTGTCACAGGCGAAACCGAGATCGGCCAGATCGCCCCTGTCCAGGCTGGTGAGCACCGTCACGGCGAGCACCTTCACGCCGCTGTCGGCGGAAACTGCCGCTTCCATGATCCCCTGGTTGCCATGCACCGTGCAGAATTCCACCGGGCGTCCCTTGAGGGCGGCCACGGCGCGCTTGACCGTTTCCGGCACGTCGAAAAACTTGAGGTCCACGAAGATTTTCTTCCCCTGCGCAGCCAGCCAGTCGAGCAGCTCGAAGTAGCCCCCGGCCATGAACAGCTCCAGGCCGATTTTGTAGAACCGCACAGCGTCACCGAGCTCGTTCACAAGGGCTTTGGCCTCGTCGGCGGTTTGCACATCGAGAGCGAAAATAAGGCGTTCGGCGGAGGGGATCGGCTTGTTGGAAAGAGGCGTGCTCATGGTCAATTGCCGGGATTATTCAAAAGAAGGGGGCTGATGGGAAGCCCGGAAACGAGGTCGCCAGCCACAAAAAGGCTCAAGAAGCGCAAAAGGGCGCTGCCTGCGCACGTCGGCACGCCCGGTGAGCGCGCTTCCCCAGGGTCTGTTTCACGAATGGAAAAGAATAGGATAATAAGGAAGCCAGAAAAATCTGCGATTGGTGAAATCCAGTAAAAGCCGGGTGAAGTTCGCGATCCACGCTTCGTGGGAGATAAGCTTCTACGCAGCAAGGCGGTCTGAGGATTCCCCTCCCTTTTCCAAATTTTCTGATAAAATTCGGCTGTGTGGTCCCGCATAAGCGAGGTAACCTGGCCGCGTTATCCATGCTTGTCGCCTTTCACAAACCCTACGGTGTTCTCTCCCAGTTCACGCCCGACGGCTCGCCCAACCGCCCTCTGGCGGAGTTTGGCTTTCCGCCGGGGGTTTACCCCATCGGCAGGCTGGATGCCGACAGCGAGGGCCTGCTCCTTTTGAGCGACGAGGCGGCGCTCAACGCCCGGCTTCTGCATCCCCGCCACGGGCACGCGCGTCTTTATTGGGCCCAGGTGGAACGCATCCCGACACCCGAGGCGCTGGCGCGGCTTCAGGCCGGGGTCACCGTCGCCGGACGCCAGACGCTCCCGTGCCGCGCCCGCCTGCTCGATCCGCAGCCGGAGGTGCCGCCGCGGGATCCGCCCATCCGGTTTCGCAAAAATGTGCCGGATTGCTGGCTCGCGCTGGAACTCACCGAGGGGAAGAACCGGCAGGTGCGCCGCATGACGGCCGCCGTGGGGCACCCAACGCTGCGCTTGGTGCGCGTGCAGATCGGGGACTTCCGGCTGGGCGATCTCCCGCCCGGTCACTGGCGGGAACTCACCCCGGACGAGCGCAAAGCGGCGCTTTCCTGATTTTCTCTGGGGGGGTATTCAACCCCGCTTACGCGTTCGACGCACTTCGCGTTGAAAATAAAGCGGGGCCCAGCCGGCCTCCCTGCTCCCCCTTTCCGGCCAAGCCCCGCACCCTTCACATCGTCAAGGGCTTGGAAAGCGGTCTTACCGGATCGCCGTTTTCCGCTGAACCCAAAAAGCGAAAAAGGAATCCGCAGATTACCAGAAAGAAGCCACAAGCTCTAGCTAACGCAGAGCCCTACGGATTTTGCGCAGGGGGCGGGTGAGTTTCCAGCTCCGCGAGTTTTCCATGGCATCGAGCTTGTCCTGAATGGCCATTGGCCCAGGGCGAAGGCTCTTCTCAAAGGGGTAACAAGCCCTAAGGAACCACTGATTAAAGCGGCATGCGGCTGGATGTGGTCAAGTTTTCACTGTCTGCCATCGCCGCTCGCAGCGTCAATATCTTCTGATATTGCCACTGCTCCCCGCTTCGGCATCCAGCAAAACTTGACCACATCCAGCCGCATGCCGCTTTAATCAGTGATTCCCTAAATAATCTACGTTCCTCTGCGCAATCTGCGGATAAAACCTCTTCTGACTTGGGAGTTCGGGCTGAAAATGCATTTTTGCTTTGCCTGCCGGGGGGGATTGGCGCGAACTTCTCCCCCTTTCATGGCCGCCAAAATCCACTACCAATGCCAGCGTTGCACGGCGTGTTGCCTGCGGCCCGGCTTTGTGCGGATCACGGAAGCGGAGATTCCCCGCATCGCCGCGCACCTCGGGTTGAGCGAGGAGGATTTCATCCAGCGCTTCACCCGGCTCACGCCGCTGCGCAACGGCCTCGCGCTCATCGACAAGCCCGACGGATCCTGCTTTTTCCTGGAAAACGGCGGCTGCGTCCTGCAAGCCGTCAAGCCCTCCCAGTGTCTCGGCTTTCCCAACGTCTGGACTACTCCCGGCTGGCGAGACTACTGCCGGGCCATCCCGGTGGAAATGGAAGAAGCCTAAATCCCATGAGCATCAGGAACCTAGAAATTCAAGGGAAGAAGAGATGCCGACAAGCCATCCCTTCTGGAAAGCCGTGGGTCCCTTCTCCCGGTCATCGCGCGGCGGTCGTTCCTTTCTTTTTCCTGATTTCCTGATAATTCCTACTCTCATGAACCTGCAAATCCCTGATGGCGACTTCGACGGCTACATTTTCGACTGCGACGGCACGCTGGCCGACACCATGCCCCTCCACTACGAGGCGTGGCGCACGGCCTTGGCGGAATACGCCTGCGAATTCCCAGAGGCGCTCTTTTACGAGCTGGGCGGGATGCCCACGGAGCAGATCGTCGAGCTCCTCAACGAACGCCACAGCCACCAGATGCCGGTGGTGGAGACCGCCCAATACAAGGAGAGCCTCTACGTGCAATTGATCCCGAAAATCCTGCCGATCCAGCCGGTGGTCGATTTTGCCCTCCAGTTTCACGGCAAAAAACCGATCGCCGTGGCCTCGGGCGGGCACCGGGCCATCGTCATCAAGACGCTCACCGCGCTCGGGATCGCCGACAAATTCGACGCCATCGTGGGCGCGGAAGATTACGTCAACGGCAAGCCCGCCCCGGACCCGTTTCTGGAAGCCGCCCGCCGCATCGGCGTAGCGCCCGAACGCTGCCTCGCCTTCGAGGACACGCAGCTCGGCATCCAAAGCGCCACGGCAGCGGGGATGAAGACCGTGCTGGTGGTGGGGGCAACTCCGCAGTAGATTTTTCGCTGGTTTCCGATATTGCCCATCGTCAAGTTCCGCAAGGTTTCCGCGCACGGTCTATTATGAGAACTCAATTCCAAAGCTTCTGCACCGCTGTGGCGTTTATTTTTTTTGCCAGTTTAGGGCTTTGTGCCGATGAGGCTCAGGGTTTGATCTCCAATAGGCTCGCGGATGTGTTGAGTGCCTTGGAGCAGAGCGAGGTAATCAAGGCCCATCCCGAAATCGTGATCACCAAGGATAGTCAAAGCCTCGTGATCGCCTATCACGTTCGCGATTGGCCCAATAACCAAAACAAACGCTTAGACGGCAGTCCAGCCAAGGAACTCAGCACCGTGCGAGGCCCCTTCCAAGATGGCTTCCTCATGACGGTGGAATTTTCCAAGATATCGTTCGAACCAGAAAAGGAATGGGGCACGCGGCGTTTCTCTCGCCTAATATTGGAGCCGATTTTCCCGGATTTGAGGTATGATCAATCAGCGATTATCCCGCGCAGCAACTGGAAAACGTATGGATGTGAGGCAACGAGGGCTCGCGTGACTACGCGGGTCACTCTTGATTACACCCAGTTTACCGATCTCAAATTGCTTGGTGAAGTATTCGTGCCAGTGGCGTCGTTGTGCGCGCGCAAGCCCAACGATATTGACCCGATCCTTGTTTCTGGAGGGCTCTCGCCATCCAAGCAATTTGCAGTTGTTGTTTATACGGATAAGGTTGCCGAAGAGTTGAGCGAGCCCGAGGATGACGCGGTTTTTTTGATGGACGCTCGCACCCAAAAAAGAATTGGGCGCTTGGAGGAGGTGGACGCAGGAGGCGGAGGCTGGGGACGAACATCCTCCAATGTTTCGGCACATTGGAGTCCCGACAGCAAATGGCTCGCGGTCACCTTTCGCGTTGGTCGAATGATGCACAGCTTTGTGCTCTATTCGATAACTGGCCACCACGCGAGCCCTATCACATTGCCGGATGCCAGCACACACCCAAAAGGCAAGGTCTTTGATTATCTTACGACGAACGCGAATCCTGGGGAGAGTTTTGGAGAATGGATTTCCAAGAGTGAGTTTGTGATAGTCGAGTATGGGCTACGCCCAAAGGAGGCCAATCAAGAGTTCGATTTTTCGAAATTCGGTCTTGGCAATTTCGACGGTGAGTTGGAGGAAGTTTATCGCCTTACAAAGGACGGCAAATGGAAGCTCAAGGATATTCGGGTTCCAAAAAGTGACCGAAACTGAGGTCGTATTACTACTAAGAGTAGTCGTTTCTTTTGGCCTCGTTCCCAATCTCCCGATTGGAACCGAGGCATATCTTGTTGGATCCGGGCCTTAGGCGGAAGGGGAAGCCCGTCCGAGCGCCTTGCCGCGCAGGGCATTAAAGCCCACCATGAGACACAGCCCGGCCAGTCCGGCCCAAGTTCCGGGCTCTGGAACCATGGCGCTCATCGAGGTGAACTCCAAGGCAAATATCCCGTCATTGTAATCCAGGTCACCTCCATGGTAGCTGTCCTCAAAGGAAAGCACCTGATAGGGGCTGCCGGGGCTGGAGAAGGAGACGAAGTGCTGGATGTTATCGAAGTTTCGGGCGGTCTCTTCACCCAAGGCGGTCGTGCCCCCGCTGGCGCCATAGGCGATAAAAAAGAAGTCCAGCAGGGTGCCCGCACTGAAGGTGCCCAGATCGACAAAATCCCCCGTGAGCAGCGGCTCCGCGGCGGTGCGGATCGAGTTGTTGGCCGCGCTGATACTGCCCGGTTCGCTGCTGGACATGTTGGGAAAGATCAGCTTCGCATCAGAGGTGATGCCGGGAGTGGAGGCGGTGGGAATGGCCGCTCCGGGAGCAAACGTATTAAATCCGAGCGAGTTGTGATTGCCCGCGCTTTCGCCCAAAAAATAGACGCGCACCGACGTGTCGGTGGCGAGCCGGAGCGAGGCGGGGTTAAGGGCCATCGAGGCCGCGTCGATGGCTCCGATATGGGTCGCCGGTATCTTGGACTGAACGAGAGCCTTGAGGGCGGGGAGTGATCTCATGAAAGCCGCCGATGCGGCATCGCTCCCCCCGATGTCCACGGGGGCCGCGACAGGCAACGCCAGCGGATCCGCAGGAGACTGAACCGGCGAAACCACTACAGCTCTCGCAGGGGTGCCGGCGCCAACCAAGCCCAAACACACGACTGCGCAAAGCGATTGGCACAGAAAGCGGAATGAGTTCATAGAGTTGGGCGCAAACTTATAATAACACTTCAATACCGCAGGAACGTCAATGCAAATCGCGGCGGGGCAACACGCCCGGTTGCCAGTGTCAACCCTCTCCGTTTTTTCACCCCCGGCTTGCCCTGCCCCCCCCGGAACCGCTACCTGATTAGGCCGCGATGGTTCAACTCAACGACAACTACCTCAAACTCAAGGCCGGCTATCTCTTCCCGGAGATCGCCCGGCGGTTGATCCGCTGCGGCATCGGCGATGTGACCGAACCGCTGCCGCCGGACGTGATCGCCGCGATGCCCCGGGCTACATACCGCTGCTTCAATCGCGGCAGCATCTCTTCTCTTACTTTTTGACTCATCGGCATTCATATGGGTTGCCGGTGTCATCCTTTTTGAGTCAACGTCCTTTTTCCATCCTTTTCCTTCCGCTCTCCTCGACGGCAAAACTTTTGAGGCAACAGGTCATGAGCGGCGAGAAAATCCAGGCTTTTTTCTTTCCAAAAAGCGCATAGATTGGGCGGCTTTACCGCCTCAAGGTCCGCACAGGGGGCGGCTCCGCACCCTTTATGCTCTTCGTCGAATCCCGTTTTTTTTATTTTTTCCTCATTGTCTTCAGCGTTTACTGGTCGCTTTCCGGCAACGCCGCCCGCAAGGCATGGCTTTTGGGGTGCAGTTATTTTTTCTACGCCGCGTTCTTCCTGGGAACCGGGGTCATGGATGGCAAGCCCCTGCCGCCGGGATGGTGGTTTCCGTTCATGCTTCTGGCGTCCACCTGCATGGATTATGTCGTCGGCCTCCGCTTGGAAGACAGCCCGCAAGAGCGCACACGCAAGCTTTGGATGACGGCCAGCGTCTGCGTGAACATCGGCGTCCTGCTCTATTTCAAATACATGGGCTTCTTCCTGGATTCGGCCCTGGCGTTCGCCTCATGGATCGGGCTGCCGGCTTCCCCGCACACGCTCAAAATCATCCTCCCGGTGGGCATCAGCTTTTACACCTTCCAGTCGATGAGCTACACGATCGAGGTGTACCGGCGGCACCGCCCCGCGGAGCGCAATTTTCTGAACCTTGCGACGTTCATCGCCTTCTTCCCGCAGCTCGTGGCCGGGCCGATTGTCCGCGCCGTGAGCTTCCTGCCGCAACTCGCGCAAAAGCGCCAGTGGGCGGATATCGATGTGCGCGGCGCCCTCGTTCTTTTCATGGTCGGCTTTGTCAAAAAAGCCTGCGTCTCGGATAGCATCGCCCCGTTTGTGGACAGCTATTTTGCCGCGCCCACCGCTTACACTGCCCTGAGCGCCTGGATCGCCGCTCCCCTCTACGCGATCCAGATTTATTGCGATTTCTCCGGCTACACGGACATGGCCATCGCCTGCGCGCGTCTGCTGGGCTACGACCTGACGAAGAATTTCGATTTCCCTTACTTCTCCCGCAACGTGACGGAATTCTGGCAGCGCTGGCACATCAGCCTCTCCACCTGGTTGCGGGATTATCTCTACATTTCCCTGGGAGGCAACCGGGGTTCCAAGGCGTTCGTTTACCGGAATTTGCTGCTCACCATGTTCCTGGGGGGGCTGTGGCATGGGAGCCGGTGGACCTTCGCGGCCTGGGGCGCCCTGCACGGGTTGGCGTTGATAGGCCACCGGGAATGGACAGCGCGGACGCAAGCGTGGAACAAGGCAAAGGAGAGCACCGCGTGGCGTGTTGCCGCGACCGTGCTCACCTTCTATTTTGTGAGCGCATGCCTCATCTTTTTCCGCGCAGCGGACCTTTCCAAACCGATGAGCGGCGAGGACTTCGCGCGGGCCATCCACATCACGCGAGCCTTTAGCGGACTGGGATTCCTTTCCGAGACCGGCGGCCTGAAGGAGCTCGACCTCCGGCTTTTCGCTGTCATTGCGGGTCTGGCCTTCGTTCATTGGCTGAATTTCAAACGCGTGTTTTCCACTTGGTGGCGGAGCTGTCCCGAGCCCCTTTTTGCCACGGCTTACGGCTGCATGACGGCGGTGATCCTCCTGTTCATCCCCGCGAAATACGCCCCGTTCATTTACTTCCAGTTTTAATCGCCCTCCTTCACACCCGATGCCGCCGACAACCCTTCCAACCGAACTGGAGCCGTCATTACGCCTCCCGCAGCAAGCCCCGCCATCATCCGGAATATCTCGGCCCCTGCACGTCGCCTTGCTGCTGGCGCTGTTTTGCGGCGGCCTTTTCGGCACTGCCAGCGTGATCGACCGTCTGCTCCCCTTCCCTCCGGTGCCGACGGTCAAAGGCAAGCTCGACTGGTTTTCCCGGCATGGCGATGAATACGACACGCTCTTCATCGGATCAAGCCGCACCTTTTGCCACATCATCCCCCAAATCTTTGACCGTTGCATGGCCCAGGCGGGGATGCCGACCCACTCCTTTAATCTCGGCATCAATGGCATGCGTTCCCCGGAAGACACCTATCTACTGGAGAAAGCGCTTGCCGGTCGCAAGGCGCCGCTCAAACTGGTGGTCGTCGAGGCCAACGCCCTGCGCATCGAAGCCGACGCCAACTCGCTGGGCACCCTGCGCGGCGTGTACTGGCATGATTTCCAACGCTTCACACACATCTGCCGCGGCATCCTTGAGGAGCACGCCGGTAAACACGGCGCTTTCACGCCAAAAGCCATCCTGGCCACATTGGGAGCCTTGCGCTACAATCTGGACACCACGGTCAACAAGAGCCTCAATGTGGGGCGCGGCCTCGAATGGTTGGAAGCCCGGCTTGTAAAACAGGAGCCCACGCCGCTCCAGGACATCGGCAAATACAACGACGGCTATGTCATGTATGACACGCCCGTCTCCAAAATCAGCGAAGGCGAATGGTCTCTTCTCCAGGCAAAGCTCCAGAAGGTTTTGCAAAAACCAACCCTTCCCGACTACGCCACAAGAGCCAGCCAGTATGAGTTGCAGGCAAAGCGTCGGCTCATTGAATCCTTCGGCGGGCAGATGATCACCTTTGCCCCCCCCGTGGCGGCAAAGAATGTGTTTCTCCCCGACCCGAGCGTTCATCCCGCGCTTGCGAATTTAAATTTCGCCGATCCCCTCCTCTACCCCGAGCTTTTCGAAAAACAAAACCGGTTTGATTCCGGGCACATCAACCAGCAGGGGGCGGAGATTTTCACGCGGCTGCTGGCCGGGAGAATCGCCCCCTTGAGAAAGAATCCCTCCCAGCGTTAACGCGCACTTTTGGACGGGAAAATCACTTTCCAAGCCGTGCGGGCAATGATTTCGCAATCCAATAGCAGCGACCAGTTCTCCAAATAGTCAAGATCACTCCGCACGCGGTCAATCACATCCTTGTCGGCGAGGATTTCCCCGCGCAAATCGCGCACTTGGGCGAGGCCGGTAATACCGGGTTTAATAAAGGTGCGAACGCCGTAGGAAATCATTTTCTGGCGGAACAAATCGTCGTGCTGACGCAGGTGCGGGCGAGGCCCGACGACGCTCATTTCCCCCTTGAGCACGTTGATGAATTGGGGGATTTCATCGATGCTCATCTTGCGCATCCAACGGCCTGCGGAAAAGATGCGTTCATCATTCTGCTGAGCCTGCCTTGCCTCGTCAGGGTTGTTGGGGTGCATCGTGCGGAATTTATACAACAGGAAATCCTGGCCCTGGAGCCCCGTGCGCAGTTGGTAAAAGAAGAGCCCGCCGGGAGATTGCCACCGGTGCAGGAGCCAAACGAACAGGCTCAAGGGAGGAAGCAGTATTACGACCACGGGCAGCGAGACCGCCAGATCCAAGGCCCGTTTCACCAGGCGGTTGAACGGCGATTCAAGCGGTTCGCGGTGGAAGCTGATGAAATGGATGCCGTCTTCCTCGATCATGGAAATGCGCCGCCCCAGCATCAACTCAAAATCATTGGCGAGCAACAAGCGGACGCCCATGCGCTGGCAAGTGTTTGCCAGATGATTGACGACGACGGGCGAGTGCGGCACATCCACAGCGATGACCTGCGTGGCGTTCACGCTGCGGATATGATCTTCGAGGTGGGCGATGGAACCGAGATGCGGCAGCGTGCGTGCATGATCATCCACGACACCATCCGTGACGGCCCCCTTCAACTTGACCCCGTAAAGCACCTTGGTGGAAAGCCACTCATTCAACCGGGACACTCCCCGACGCGACCCCAGGAGGATGGTGTTTTGCACGTAGCTGCCGGAAAAAACAAACCGCGCCAGCCACAGAGGAAAGGCGCGATTAGTGAACATCATGAGCAGGAAGAGCACCGGCATAAAACTGAAGATGAACTCCCGCGAGATGCTCAGATGCTTGAATGCTACCAGGAAAGACAGCACGACCAGCAGAACAGTCAAGGTCTGGCGAAAACTCACCGCGCAATTCTCAACGAACCCCAGGTTCAAAAAATCCGTCCTCTGCTTGGCCGTATGCAAATGGCTGATCGCCACACCGATCCCCACCAACACACCATATTTGATAAAAAACAATAGGCTGCCGCCGGGACCGGCTTTCGGAAAAAAGTGAATAAAAAATAAAAGCCAGGCTCCAAAGGCTCCAGATGCCGCCACTGCCTGAAATGCGCAGTGCAGGGCTTGAAGACCGCGAGCACGGTAAAGAATCATGTCAGCACTTTAACGTATTCACACCCGCCACGAAGCAATTTTTTTCTCCCTTGAAAAAAAAGATGCTCTCGCGTTCTCTACGCCGCAGATGCCGCGTAGCTCGCCTTCCGGTGGCGGCTGTATGCCGTGAGGATGTTCTCCACGGACAAGTCCTCATCCACCGACTCCCAATGGACGCCCAACCCCCGGCCAATGAGCTGCCATTCGGCCCGCTGGGCGGGCGATGCCGATTGGAGGCGCGGAAAGTACGCGACCGGCACGCTCACTTGTTGTCCGTCGGCAAACGTAACGGTGAGCAGATCGCCGGAAAAGGATACGGTGCTGATGCGTAGCTCATTCATTGGAATTCAAGCCTCCAAAAGTTTGATACCACACAATTCGAAATTCGTCGAGGTGATCCCGCGTGATTTCGAGTATCTCCCGGCAGTCGTGTTCCCGAAAACCCTCAACGAAGGCGAATTCGAGCGGATCAAGCCAGAGTTTTGCGGAACAATCCTCCCGCTGAACATGAATATGGGGTGGTTCGTAACGATCAGCCATGAAAAAGAAAAAACGATAACCGCGTTCTCTGAGAATCGTTGGCACCGCGCCATAATAGGGTTCCCTTCCCTAAATTTCAAGCCCCCTTCCTCACCCGCCAACCCCCGTCTCATTAAAAGAATATCTCACACGAAGCACGAGCACACACCTTTGTGATTTCGTGTTTCGTGTGAAAATAAAACGCCCTACGGTGTGGCTGCCGCATCCGTCCGCGCGAGCGCCTTGCCGCTCAAGACGCGGTTAACGGCGTTGAGGTAGGCCCGGGCGCTCGCTTCGATGACATCGGTGCTGGCTCCCTTTCCGGTAACCAGGTGGCCGTTCCCGAAGTCGCATTTGATCGTCACCTCGCCCAGCGCGTCCTTTCCCTGCGTGACGGCTTGCACGTTGTATTCCACCAAGTGCCCGCGCTGGTTCAGGATGCGGTCGATGGCTTTCATCGCAGCATCCACGGCGCCGTTGCCGGGGCTGGAATCCTGCAGTATTTCCTCGCCGCGCTTGATCCGCACGGTGGCGGTGGGGATGGTCGAACTGCCGCTGGCCACGTGGATGTAGTCCAGCGTGTAGCCTTCGAGATTGGCGACCATCGAGTCGTCCACGAGCACGGACAAATCGTCATCATAGACGAACTTCTTTTTGTCGCCGATTTCCTTGAAGCGGATGAAGACGCCTTCGATCTCCGCATCGCTCAATTTGTAGCCCAAATGTTCCAGGCGCTTGACCATGGCGTGGCGGCCACTGTGTTTGGTCAACGGCAACTCGGTGTCCCCCCAGCCGACCTCGCGCGGGTCCATGATCTCGTAGGTCTCGCGTTTCTTCAGGATGCCGTCCTGGTGGATGCCCGAGCTGTGGGCAAAAGCGTTCTCGCCGACGATGGCTTTGGAGCGCTGCACCAACAACCCGCTCATGCGGCTGATGAGGCGGGAGGATTTCACGATCTCGCGCGTGTTGACGCCGGTCTCGATGCCGCTGAAGAAATCCGCGCGCGTCTTGAGCGCCATGACAACCTCCTCCAACGCCGCGTTGCCCGCGCGTTCGCCGATGCCGTTGATGGTCCCCTCGACCTGCCGCGCCCCGGCCTTGATGGCCGCGAGCGAGTTGGCCACGGCCAACCCCAAATCGTTGTGACAATGCACGCTGATGACCGCGTCGTCGATGTTGCGCACGTTGTTCTTCAAGTAGCTGATCAACGCCGCATACTGCTCCGGCACGGCGAAGCCGACGGTGTCGGGGATATTCACAGTCGTCGCCCCGGCTTCGATGGCGGCCTGCACCACCTGCGCCAGAAAATCCGGTTCCGTGCGCGAACCGTCCTCGGGCGAGAACTCCACGTCGCGGCACAAGGCCTTGGCGCGTTTGACCCCCTCCACGGCCATCCGAATGATCTCCTCGCGGGCTTTGCTGAGCTTGAACTCGCGGTGGATGGCGGATGTCGCCAAAAAGACATGGATGCGCCCGCGCTCGCCCGCCGCTTTCACGGCGGCTCCGGCGGCCTCGATGTCCTTGGCGACGCAACGCGCCAGGCCGCAGATGATCGGGCCGTGGATTTCCGTGGCGATCTTGCTCACCGCCTCGAAGTCGCCATCGCTGATCACCGGGAACCCGGCTTCGATGACGTCAACGTTGAGGCGCGCCAGTTGCCGGGCGACCTCCATTTTTTCCCGCAAATTCATGGATGCGCCGGGGCATTGTTCGCCGTCGCGCAACGTGGTGTCGAAAATGATGACTTTGTCTGACATAAAAAAACTTTCTCTCGGTGGTGGATGGGTGAAGTAGAGAAGCGGTGCAACCGCCTCCACCGGGAGCAGCCGCAGCCGAATTACGATAAAAGGCTCCGCGAGACAATCCGCTTTTTAGAGCGAAAACCCGTGGAGCAACGTAAGTCGGCTGGTCAGCAAATGACGCATTTGATTTCCATTTATAACCGGTCCTGCGGAAAATTCAAGCAAGAGATTTCGTGAAGGATTCAAGCGCTGCGGAAAAATCAGCAATCACATCGAAATTTTAATCGACAAAAAAATGCACGTGCCGATATTGGCGCGAATTTCGTGGTGTCACTTTCCACCTCATTACCTGTTTTTGTTTTTAATGGATGCCTTATTAGCCAAAAATTCCGAAAAATGCGGTTGTTCGGCCCCGGTGGATGGCGTGGAAATCGCCACGATAGGAACCCATGAAACGAGGATGGAAGCAAGGCCGATTCCCGAGATCTCGGGAAAAAAGCTGATTTTTCTAGAGTCGATCCGCGGAGTAGCGGCTTTTGTTGTTGTTGTTCATCATTTGGTCCTGACTTTTTTTCCCAATGTCTATAGTGCGCAGGATGGTGTGTCTAAGTTCGTAAGGCCCATTCTGAAATTATTCGTGAACGGCTCCCTCTCGGTTCGAGTGTTTTTTGTTCTCAGCGGCTTCGTGCTTTCGCTTTCGTTTTTCCGCACCCAAAGTCCAAAAGTTTTGCCATCGGCAGCTCTCCGACGCTATTTTCGCCTTGTGGTTCCTGTGTTTATCGCAACGATGCTTGGTTGGGTTTTTTTGCAAGCGGGTTTTTACTGGAATGTGGAGGCCGCAAAAATGATGGCGTTCCCTCCGATCGATGGAAAACATTGGCTGGGCGATTTCGGATCGTTTGGAGAAATGAACTTTTGGGAAGCGCTCAATCAAGGGTTGTTTGGTGTTTTTTTTAACTGTGATCGATTGTTGAATTCTGCCTTGTGGACAATGCCGATCGAGCTGGCGGGTTCATTTCTCGTGTTTTCGGTATTATCCCTCTTTGGGGGGGTCTCTCAACGCGGTGTAATTTATGTCCTGCTGGCTTTTGTCTTCGAGGATTACTTTGTGGATTTCATTTGCGGCATTGCAATGTGCGACCTATACACCCGGCGAGAAAAATTGTCACAACCCCTTAATGCGCCACTGTGGGTGTCTTTTTCGATGGTGGGAGTGGGACTATTTCTTGGGGGAGGTTTACCAGGGTGGTTGACCTCTCACGCTGGGATTTCATTGAAACTTGCGTGGCATCCCATCGCGGCCACAATGATTGTGGGAGGCACGTTGATGTCAAAGACCTTGCGGCGTGTCTTGGAGCTTGGAGTCTTTGCTTTTTTGGGAAAGATATCGTTTTCTATTTACGTAATCCATATGCCAATCATCCTCTCATTTGGCTGCTGGGCTTATGTTGGATTGCGTAATGCAATGTTCGGACACGCCGCCAGTGCGAGTCTTGCAATGTTGCTTTGCATTTTCGCTTCCGTAATGGCGGCATGGGGGCTTTATTATGCTGGAGATATTCAGGGCATCCGGCTTGGGAGGTTGGTGGAGAGGATGTTTTTTCCGAATCCCCCCCCTGAAACAAGCGCCCGTCATTCGTCGGTGTCTCCTCAATGAGGGGTGTTTATTTGGGATCGCGCAAGGAATTCAGCGAACAGATCGGCTTGCCGGGGCGGGAACTTCCCGCCAAAGTAAGGGGGTTTGTCTTTTCCACCAATCATGAAACCTCGGCGCGTTGTGATCACGGGTCTCGGCCCCATCACCTGCTCCGGCGTGGGACGGGACGCCTTCTGGCGCAACGTCCAGGCCGGCTTCAGCGGGATCGGCCCCGTGACGCACTTTGACGCCAGTCCCTTCCATGCCCGCTGCGCCGGGGAGGTGCGGGACTGGGACCCCGCTTCCGTCTTCCCGCCGCACCGTCTCAAGCGGCTTGACCGCTGCTCGCAGTTCGCCGTCGCCTCCGCCCTGCTGGCGCTGGAGGATGCGCGCCTGCCGTGGTCACGCGAAACGCCGCAGCCGCGCGTGGGCGTTGCGTTCGGGAGTGCGCTGGGGGGCATCGCGCAGGCGGAGGAGGAGCACACCCGGTTTTTGAAAAAGGGGATGCGTGCAGTGAATCCGGCGCTGGCGCTGGAGATTTTTGGCGGGGCGACGCATGCCAACATCGCCATCGAATGCGGGTTCCGGGGGCCGGGAACGACGAACTCGAACTCGTGCGCGAGTGGAGTGATCGCCGTGGGCGAAGCGATGCGCTATCTGCGTGAAGGCCGCGCGGACGTGATGATCGCGGGCGGCAGCGAAGCGCCACTGAGCCCGCTCACCTTCGGCGCGTTTGACCAGATTAAAACGATGAGCCGCTGGCAGGGGGAGCCGAAGCTGGCCTATCGCCCGTTCGACCTCCATCGGGACGGCTTCGTAATGGGTGAGGGCGCCGCGAGCCTGGTGCTGGAAGAATACGGGCACGCGCTCCGCCGCGGCGCGCGCATTTACGCGGAAGTGTGCGGCTACGGGCTCAACAACGAGGCGTTCCACATGACCACTCCCCTCCCCTCGGGCGAAAGCGTCACCGCCTGCATGCGCGAAGCCCTCGCGGACGCTGAAATGCAGCCCGAGGAGGTGGACTACCTCAACGCCCACGCCAGCGGCACGCAGCTCAACGACGCCAACGAAACCGCGTGCATCAAAACCGTGTTCGGGGCGCACGCGCAGCGGCTGGCCGTCAGCGGCACCAAGCCGTTCACCGCCCACCCGCTCGGGGCGACGGGAGCCATCGAAACGCTCCTCTGCGCGCTGGCTCTGTCGGAAGGCTACGTGCCTCCCACGCTCCATTACCAGACGCCCGACCCGAAGTGCGACCTCGACATCGTCCCCCACCACGGACGCCACCAACCGCTCCGCGCCGCCATGAACAACGCGTTCGGGTTCGGGGGGATCAACGCGAGCGTGGTACTGCGCCGGGTGGAGGAACAGGTCTCATAAGTCGTATTAAACGTGCCATTCGCGGCCTCTGTGGTAAGAGCTTTTGAAAACCGTGAACCCAACTCCTCAAACAACACTGGCAATCGAAACCTCCACCCACCAGGGAAGCGTGGCCGTATTGTGCGCGGGGAAAATCGTCTTTTCCGAGTCGTGCGGGGCGGGCCGCAGCCACAGCTCGCAACTCTTTGCCACCCTGGAACGCGCGCTGGCGTCCCTGCCAGAGGGCGGGCGCATCGACCGTGTCGCCGTGGGCCTGGGGCCGGGGTCGTATGCCGGGGTGCGCATCGCCATTTCCGCCGCCGCAGGTTTCGCGCTGGCGACAGGCGCGGAACTGGTCGGGTTGCCCTCCATCGTGGCTTTGGAGGAGGGGGAATATATTGCCCTGGGCGATGCCCGGCGCGAGAGCTATTACTTCGCCCACGTTCGCAAGGGCCAATGCCTGGAGGGGCCGGTGCTGCTCTCGGCTGAGGAACTGGCCCAAAAACTCGCCGCCTGCCCGCTCCCTGTCCTCGCCTCCGAGGAAATCCCGGCGGTGATCCCCGCAGCCCTCGCATTTCGCACCCCCTGTGCCGAACGCCTTGCGCGGTTGGCGGCGGCGGACCTCTCCATCGTGGCGCGTGGCGACTTGGAGCCGATCTATCTGCGTGAACCGCACATCACCCAAGCCAAGCAGTCTTAATCCACAAACCGCTGGGCGATGGGCATCCTGCGCCCGATGCCGAAGGCGCGGCTGGTGACTTTGAGGCCGGGGGCGGCTTGCTCGCGCTTGTATTCGTTGAGATCGACCTTGCGGGCGACCCAGCGAACGGTTTTTTCGTCGAATCCCTGAGCGATGATGTCCCGCGCAGTGAGGTTTTCTTCCACGTAGAGGGCAAGGATGCGGTCAAGCAGATCGTAGGGGGGCAGGGTGTCCTGATCTGTCTGGTCGGGTTTCAATTCAGCGCTCGGAGGCTTTTCGATGCTGGAGCGGGGGATGATCTCGCGTTCGCGGTTGATATAGTGGGCAAGGGCATAGACCTGGGTCTTGGGGACGTCGCTCAGGATGGCAAGACCGCCCGCCATGTCCCCGTAGAGGGTGCAGTAACCCACGGCGAGTTCGCTCTTGTTGCCCGTGCTCAGGAGGAGATGGCCGTGCTTGTTGGAGAGGGCCATGAGGACCATGCAGCGCAGGCGAGGCTGCATGTTTTCCTCCGTGGTGTCCTCGGCCAGCCCGGCGAATTCCGGGGCCAACAGTTCGCGGAATGTCTCGAAGGGCTGCTGGATGGAGATGACGGGGCAGCGGATGCCGAGGTTGCGGGCGAGGGCGAGGGCGTCGTCGATGCTCCCTTGCGAGGAAAACTGCGTGGGCATGGCCACACCCAGCACGTTTTCCGCCCCCAAGGCATGGACGGCGATGGCGGCCGTGACAGCGGAATCGATGCCGCCGCTGAGTCCCAGCACGACGCTCTTGAAGCCGCACTTGCGCAGGTAGTCCCGCAGACCCAGGGAAAGCGCCTCGAAGAGTTCCTGCGCCTCGCTCATTTCCGGGACGTGCGGGAGAATGGGCGCGCAGGTGTCCACGACGTGCAGCGCCTCTTCAAACCCCGGGAGCTGGGCCAGCAGACCGCCGCCTGCCGCGATGGCCAGGGAGTTCCCGTCGAACACGAGCTGGTCGTTGCCGCCGGTGGCGTTGCAGTAGAAAATGGGGACGTTGTGCCAGGCGGCCAACGCGGAGAGCATCTCCCGGCGCTGGCGCGGTTTGCCGACGCAGAAAGGCGAGGCGCTGATGTTGAGGATCATCTCCGCGCCCGCGCTGACGAGGGAGCCCAGCGGGTCGAAATCATACAACCGCCGGGGAAGGTATTTTTCCGTCCAGATGTCCTCGCAAATCGTGATGCCCACGCGCCGTCCGCTGATTTCCAACAGGGTGACGGTCTCCGCCGGTTGAAAATAGCGGTCTTCGTCAAAGACATCGTAAGTGGGCAGCAGGGACTTGAACACGCTGCGGGGCGGTTGCCCGCGCTGAAGGACGGCGGCGGCGTTGCGAAAGGGGCGCCCCGTGCCCGGATTGTAATCGACGTAGCCGGTGACGAGCGGCACCTCGCCCACTTCGGCGTGCAGGGTGCGCAAGGCTTCCAGGTTGAGCGGAACAAACTGGGATTTGAAAAGGAGGTCTTGGGGTGGGTAGCCCGTGATGGCCAGCTCGGGGCTGAGCACCAGCTCCGCTCCCTGCGCAACAAGGTTGCGATAGGCGGTGAGGATTTTCTCAAGATTGCCCTTCAAGTCCCCCACGGTGGGGTTGATCTGGGCGAAACCGATCTTCATTCCTTAAAAAATGTGAAACCCCTAGAAACGGCGGGGCGTGGGACGCGGGGTGACTTTTTCGCCCGGAACTTTGTATCCACCGTTGATGGCGTTTTCGGCTCCCACGACGATGCCTTTGTAAACCACCTCATAGGCACCCGCCGTGAGCGCTCCCGCCAGCACAACCAAAATGAGTTTTTGAAAAAAAGAGTGATGCATGGGTGGGGATAAGATAGCCAAGGATACCCAAATGTCACCAGAAACCCCACTGCCGGGTGGTCATGATGTAAACACCCAGAAGCAGGTTGGTAATGGCATGGGCCAGAATACAGGAACTCAAGCTGCGGGTGCGGATGGCCACGAGGTTGTAAAGCGCGCCGGTGAGGAGCGCCGCCGCGAAATCCGGCCCAAAGTGCGCCAAGCCGAAGAAAAGCGTCACCGCTCCAAAGGACATCCAGGAGAAACTGCCAAACGGCACCTTCTCAAAATCCTCATTGATGAGATAGCGCAGTAAAAACCCGCGCCAGAAGATTTCCTCCAAAAAAGGAACGACCACAACCAAACGCAGGAACCGCAGAGAGAGCGTTCCCCAATAAGCGGCGGAGCCTGCGGGAAACACGTTGGGGTCGAACCCGTCCGTGCGACGGGAAAATCCCAGCCACTCCTGGGGGGAAATCCAGATAACCAGAACCAAAACCGCCACGGCCACCGTGAAAAGCCACCCCTTGGGCAGGCGGATTTCGTAGTGGCGCCAAAAGCCGATCACCAGTCCGCCACAGACGAGGGTTTGCAGGGGAAACACCCAGTATTTCGCCATTTTCCCAAAGAGATCGGGAAGAGCAAGCAAAAGCATGAAAACAAAAAAAGGGGCACAATAGGCGCGCAAGGAAGCGTTGTTCACGGGATCAATAGGGTTGTGCTAATCCATTCCAGAATGGGCGAGGATGATCCAGTGAAAAAGTCTGGTGGCAGGCGACGCGGGAGCAAAAACGATGGCCCCGGGCCAAGCAGCCACCTAAAAATTCGGAGCGCGGGCTTCTCCCCCACTTTTTTCACAAGCTCTTAGAGCCGCTTGATCGAGGGCAGGCCGTAATTGCGCATCAAGCCGGCTTCGATGCCGGTGACTTCCTTGGCGTCGAGCACGAGTTCGCCGGGGTGGCCGTCCACCTTGATCCTGTGGAAGCCGTCCACGGGTTTGGCGAGGGCGGTTTCGATGTCGGCCAGGTTCTTTAAGGCCACGCCATTGATCGAGGTGACGACCTGGCAGTTGAGTTCCTCGTAGCCGACGGTGCAAGGCGAGGGAAGCACGTTGCTCATGATGACGATGCGCTGGCGCGGATCGTTCTTGAAGAGTTCGTCCTGAAAGCAGTCGTAATAGAGGAACTTCTCGGGGGCTTTGCGGACCCATTCCGGCCCCCATTCCTTCAAGAACTGGCGGGAGAGCTCCTGAAAGACGAGGCCGCCGAGGACGTAGTAGCGCGGGGCTTTGTCGATGGTGTAGGGCTCGATGATCAACTGGGAGAGGTCGGGGTGGGTGAGCGTCACGTCGCAGTCCAGCTCTTTTCCTTGGCGGAAAAGCTTGAAGCGCACCTTTTCCCCATCGAAGCGCTCGCAGGCGAGGAGGTGGGTGATGGAGACCTTGCCGTAGTGCGGGTCCACGTAGTTGCCGTCCTGGTCCACCGCGTTGCCGCCGATGGCCAGCAGGACGTCCCCGGGGCGGACGCCGGCTTTGTCGGCGGGGCCGCCGGAGCGCACCTCGGTAATGTAAACCCCACCGGTGCCGTTGGTGAGCCCGGCGTAGCGGCGCAGCTGGGGATCGCGCAAAGCCGTGGAGTACATCCCTGCGCGAGGGAACCCGACATAACCGCTTTTGGCGGAGGCGGCTTTGAGAAAATGGCGGATGACGGGGGCGGGGATGATGTCTGCGGTCTGGCTGCGCGAATCAAAGGAGAGGAGCATGCCGACCAGTTTGCCGCCCTTGACGACGGGGGAGGTGAAGCCGCTGTCACGCGGTTGAAGGGAGGAGGTGGCCCGGTAGAGCAGCAGGGAAGTGTCTCCTTGGGGGTAGGAGGCCACTTCGGCCGTGGTGAAGACCGCCCGGGTGTTGAGCACGGTGCCGTTGTTCTCCAGTTGCAAGATGGCCAGGTCGTCTCCCACACTCGGCTCTGCGAGGGCGAGCGGTTTGAATGCGTCGAGAAATTCCGCCTTGGCGGGCTTGATGATCGCCAGATTGCACTCGTAGTCCACCACCTCCACGGTGGCGGGGGTCTTTTCCCCGCTGTCGGGTTTTTCGAGTTCCACGTAGGTTGCGTTGGCCACCTGCTCGCCGGTGGTCAGGATGCGGCCGTCCGGCAGCACCGCTCCCACGGCGCGGCGCTGGACGGGCGGGCGTTTGCTCCAGGGCCGCAGGAAGTCGTAGGCCTGGCTGGTCACGTTCACGCGGACCACGGAGGTCGGCTTGGACGCCGGGTTTTGCGGAGAGTTTTTTTGGGTTTGCGCCGCGCTTTCCTTCGCAACAACGGCGGGAAGGCAAACGGCGAGAGAAGCGCTCAAAAAAGCGGAAAAAAGGGCGGTGCGGAAAGACATAGAAATTATTCGCTCAGGTTTTGTTCTTTGCGGACGTTGTAACGGGCTTTGATCCGCTCGCGGGCTGCCTCGACCCCGGCTCGTTCGAGGACAATGGGACGGCCGTTGCCGAGCATTTTGATGACGTATTGATCGACCGGTTTGGCGAAGGCTTCGGCCATGTCTTTGAGGCTCTTGATCTTGGTTCCGTTGATTTCATCCACGATGCCGCCGCGGAACCCGCTCAGGTAGGTATTCACCGGGTCCGGCAAAATGCTGCTCAGGACGATGACGTCGGGGCGTTCCTTGTAAAACTCCTCGGTCACATAAAAATTGTAGAGGTAGCGGACGCGCAGATTCTCGATCTGGTTTGCGTGGAAGAAATCCCGGCAAATGGGCTGGAAAAGAAGCCCGCCAAAGAGGATGTAGCGCGGGTTCACATCATACTGGTTGATCTGGATGTTGTAGGGCCAGGCTTGTTCAAATTTCGCGGTCACATCCAGGGGTTGTTTATCCCGCAGGATGTGGAAGGCCACGCTGTCGCCCTTGAATTTACGCTCCACCACCTCGGGCATCTCCACGCGTTCGCCCTCGAGTTCCAAAAACCCGTCGCTTTGCACGGGATGCCCGTCGATGCTCAGGATCACATCGCCGGCTTTGAGCACGCCGTCGCACGCCCCCCCCGTGAAGACTTTGCCCACGAGCACGCCAGTGCCATCGTCCTTGAGCCCGAGCGCCCGTCTCTGCGCGGGGTTGAGCAGCGAAAAGGTGCTGATGGAAAGGTCCATGTAACGGTCGTAATGCCCGTCCTCAATGTCCTTCAAAAAACGTTGCACCACCGGCACGGGAATCATGTACCCGACGTTCTGCGCCACCTCCCCGCTGAAGCCCTGGAACGCCACGCCGATCACCTTGCCGTCCTGCAACACCGGGCCGCCGCTGTTGCCGGGATTGATGGCGGCGTTGGTCTGGATGGCAAGGTGGGAATCCCCCATCGTGTGCGAGTATTGCTGGAAGGCGATGCGGGAAACGACCCCCGTGGTGACCGAAAGCCGGTCCCCGCCGATCGGGTATCCGTAAACCGAGACCGACGACTCGATCTGCGGAATCTGGTTTGTGAAGGAGAGCGCCACGGTGCCCTCAAAGAACTTGGGATCGTCCACCGTGAGCACGGAAAGGTCGCAGTCATGGGCGATGTGCTGGACCTTGGCGATGTAGCGCTTCGGGTCGTTTTCCCGTTCGACCGAGATGAACCGGGCGTTGCTGACAACGTGGGCGTTGGTCAGGATGCGGTTGTCCCCGATGATGAAGCCCGTGCCGCTGCCGCCGCCGACGGAACCGGGGTTCCACGGACTCTTGTAGTTGGCCTCCCGGGCGGTCGTGGTGATGTGGACCCGGCTTTTGCGCTCCT
>Ga0118677_10004845_pt1 | contig 24095 bp, 21 predicted proteins | sample AliMusrvi5mmetaG_FD_86154 | JGI IMG/M metagenome (GOLD analysis project Ga0118677, IMG submission 86154)
GGGTGTTGAGTTCGTCCTGGCTGCGCAGCGGCAAGCCGATCGCGAGTTGCAAACGCTGCGCGGCGGGAAGCCGGTCCACTGGCCGCAGCGCCCCCACGGCTGCGGGGACGTGATCCCGCAGTTGTTGCCGCCCCTCTGCCGCGGCAGGTGCCATGACAGCCACTGTGATGGCGGAGACAGCCAGGCGGGCGACCAATGCCTGCCGGGGCAATAGCGCGGCCCGCAATTTTTGACAACTCAGCATGGGATCCATTACACATTATAACGCGGTGTTTCCACCTTGTAAACAAGTAGTTTCCCGGGCTTTGCCCTGCGCCGTGACGGGGTGGAGTTCACTCTGAAGGATTCAAGCCGAAAACGGAAGCTGAAATCCAAGATTCGTTCTTGAAACCACAGATTACACGGATTTCACGGATTTCACGGATTTTCTGGTACGGATTTCCGCACCATTTGTAACTTCGGAGAAGTTGCAAATGGAACCAATTTCAATCTGTGAAATCCGTGTAATCTGTGGTTGATCTAACCGATATTTCGAATCAAACTTCGGAGTTCGGGTTAAGCCCCTTGCATTGCGCCGCTTCGTGCGGCATGCTTGCGGCCATGCTCCGCTTGCTTGCATTGCTGGTTTGCCTGACCTTTCCCGCCCTTGCCTCCGCCCAGACGTATGTCCCGGTCAATGATCGCCCGCCGCCCTTGGCGCGAGAATTCCGCGGCGCCTGGATTGCTTGCATCTACAATCTGGACTGGCCCAGCGCCAGCGGCCTGAGCGCCGAGCGCCAGCAGGCGGAACTGCGTGCCATGCTCGACAAACTCGTCGCGCTGAAAATGAATGCGGTCATCTTCCAGGTGCGGCCGCATTGCGACGCGGTTTATGCCTCCTCCCTCGAACCCTGGAGCCCGTGGCTCACCGGCAGCATGGGTCGCTCGCCCGGCTACGATCCCCTCGCCTATTGCATCCGCGAGGCCCACGCCCGCGGCATCGAGGTCCATGCCTGGTTCAACCCCTTCCGCGCCCTCGCCAACGCGTCTCTGCCGACATCGGCCGACCACGTCACCCGTGCCTCCCCCCAGATCACCAAACATTACGGCTCCCTGGTCTGGTGCGACCCCTCTCTAACCGAAACCCGGACGCGCGCGCTCAACGCCATTCTCGATGTCGTGCGCCGCTATGACGTCGATGGCGTCCATCTCGATGACTATTTCTATCCGTATCCGAGCGGCAAGCTGACTTTTGCCGATGGCAAGACCCCGGCGCAGCGCCGCGCCTGCGTCGATGATTTTGTTAGCAACCTCTACGCTGCCGTGAAACGCCTGAAATCCTGGGTGCGGGTGGGCATCAGTCCGTTTGGCATCTGGCGGCCGGGTGTGCCCGCCGGCATCGAAGCCAGTCTGGACAGCTACGAGCAACTCGCCTGCGATTCGCGCAGGTGGTTGAAAAACGGCTGGGTTGATTACCTCGCCCCGCAACTCTACTGGCGGATCTCCCCGCAGAAGCAAAGTTTTCCCGCGCTTCTAACATGGTGGCGGCAGCAGGGCTCGCGGCCGGTGTGGCCGGGCATCGCCACCGAGCGCATCGGCGGCTCCGACGACCGGCGCCCCGCCTCGGAAATCATCAACCAAATCGACCTCAGCCGCAAGATCGGCGGCAACTGGAACGGCCACATTCACTGGAGCGCCAAGAGTCTCGTCAGCAACCGGGGCGGCATCGCCACCCTCCTCGCCAGCACCTATACCCAGCCCAGCGCCATTCCGCCAATGACTTGGCTGAGCAACCGCGCGCCCGCCGCCCCCGGCGTCTCGGCCACCGCACAAGGAGCCGACACCGTCGTGCGTTGGGTGCCGGCCGAATCCAACGCAAAAATCGCCGTGCAAGCCCGCGTCGGGGCCACCTGGCGCACCGTTAGAATCCTTCCCGCCTCGGCCATGGGGCTTACCCTGCCGCGTGCCGAGGTGATCGCCGTGACCGCCTTGGACCGTTATGGCAACGCCAGCCAGCCGAAGATCCTCGGCCTGCGCTAGCGCCTGGCGGCCCGCGCCCGCAGGAGGCACGTGTCGGTTTTCAGGTTCGAGCTTCGGCGTTGAGGATGCGTGACTCGGCGATGGACAAGGGCGGCGGATTGCCGCAGCATCTGGCCATGTCTTGCGTGTCTGTTGAACTGGCGGAACGATCCTACGAAGTCCTGGTTGAAGCCGGACTGCTGGGACGGGCGGGTACGGCCATCACCGGCAGCGGCTTGGGATGCCCGCGGGCGGCGGTCATCAGCGATGAGCGGGTGAGCCGCTTTCACGGTGAGGGCCTGCTTGCCTCGCTGGAAGCCGCGGGTTTGAGACCCACCATGCACGTCATTCCCGCCGGGGAAGCATCCAAGACCATGGTGCAAAGCGAAGCGGTGTGCCGCGAGATGATCCGCGCCGGCCATGACCGCCGCTCGATGGTGGTGGCTCTCGGCGGCGGCGTGGTCGGTGATCTCGCGGGCTTCGTCGCCGCGATCTTTTTCCGCGGCGTCACCTTGGTGCAAATCCCCACCACCATCGTCGCCCAAGTCGATTCCTCGGTGGGTGGCAAAACCGGCGTCAACGTCGCCGAGGGGAAGAATTTGTTAGGTTGTTTTCACCAACCGCGACTGGTGTTGGTGGATCCGGAGACGCTGCGCACACTGCCGGCGCGCGAGTTTTGCGAGGGGTTTGCCGAGGCGATCAAGCACGCGGCGATTCGGGACGCGGCGATGCTCGCCGACCTCGCTGCCCTTGATCCAGCCAGCCGGGAGGTGCCGGCCGACTTGATTGCGCGCAACATCGCGATCAAGGCGCGGATTGTCGAGGCGGACGAACACGAGACCCTCGGCATCCGCGCCCTGCTCAATTTCGGCCACACCATCGGCCACGGCATCGAGGCCGCCATTCCCTATGGCGAAATGCTGCACGGCGAGGCCATCGCCCTGGGCTTGCGGGCGGCGTTGTTTCTCTCGGAACGCCACTGCAAGCTGGCCCCAACGGCAAGCCGCGCCATCCTTGATTTGTTGGATAAGTATCATCTGCCGCTGGTGCTCGGTGCCGAGGTTGCCACGGCGACGATCATGGAAAAGCTCTCACGGGATAAGAAATTCGCCTCGGGGAGGATCCGCTTTGTGCTGTTAGATGCGCCTGGCGAGGCCAGGCTCAGCGAGGAGGTGACGCCCGATGACCTGCGCGATGCGATCCAGCATCTGCGGCGTGCCAGGGACTGACGCCGGACGGGGGAATTTTCCGGATCTTTTTTTCCGGATCTTTTTCTTGCCGCCGCGTGGAAACGGGTGCATGTTTCCGCCATGGTTTGGCGCATGTTACCGCTGCTGATATTGACGATGGCGATGTGCCACGCCCAAAATGGTGACGCTGCGGCGAAAGCGAAAGCGCCGCCGCGCTCATTGCGGCTGCTGCCGTTAGGTGAAGCCCCGCCGTTTCGGCAGGAAGTGCGCGATGGGGTCCGGTATGAACTGGAGCCCGCGCCGGGCAGCGTGCCGCCCCGGCAGGTTCGGCTTGGTGATGTCGAGACATCCGTTCTCGTCCGCCTCAACTTGGGCAGAGCCTCCGAGAAAGTCAGGATCCCCGCCGGCACCGAACCCGCCATTTTTCGCGAGGCCAACGCACCGGCGGATTCCGCGGTAAAGCCATGGCTGAGCCTTAACCCGCCGGAGGCCGGCGATGTGTTGGCGGTGATCTGGCGCGATCCGGGAACCCGCTGGACCCAGCCCCGAAGCCTGCTTTTTCCCGATTCCGGCGCGGCCTTGCCGGCCGGCTCGATCCGCATCGTCAACCTGTTGCCCTCGGAGGCTGCACTGGTTTTCGACGAGGATCGCATCCTCCTCCCCCCAGGCAAATCGATGGTCAAGGCGATTGCCGTCGGCACCGATTTGCCGATCCAAATTGCCTTCAAGACCAACACCGGCAAGTACCAGCCATTTCACTCCAGCTCGGTCCTTCTCAATCCGAACGAACGGGCTCAGATCTTCATCCATCGCGCCGATGGTGAGAAACCCCGCCAAGCTGCCAAAGTGGTCATCATTCCCGAAGCCGCTCCGCCGCCGCCCAAGCCAAGCCACAGCCCTGAGCGAGTGCCGGCCGGCGCAACCCGCCTCAGCGCGGATACACGGTGATGCGCAAGCGCTCGTAGTGGTCATCCGGCCGGAAGATCCATCCCGGATTGCGGTCCAGCAGTTCGTAGCCGGTCAACATGAACTCCTGCAAGAACTGGTTGCTGTTAGGCTCGTAGTCTTCCCGGCCGGTGAAGTAGCCGTGGATGCGATACTCGTAGTTGTTATCAAACGCATAGCGCTGGCCCTCGGGACCATCCTCCGGCAAACGATCCGGCGTGGTCTTGGTCTGTTCTTTGAAAATGACCAGCTTGGCGCGGCTCCACGGTTGACGGGGGCTGCGCAAGTAGCCCCAAAACCGCGTCTTTTCGACGAAGTAGCGCCGACCATAGTAAAACTCCCCGGTGGGTTCGGTGGCGATTTTCGCAGCACGCTCCTCCTCGCTCGGGCCGCCCATGTTTGGCGGTCCCATCGATGAAATGCCACACTGCGTCAGTGCGCAACCCACCACCGCGGCTGCCAGCAAGCGAATGACCAAATTCAACATGGCGGGAACCTAGGGCCTGGCCCCGGCTCCGGCAAGCGCGGAGATTGGCAGGGGCAAATCACCGCACCCTTTCATCCAGCGGCTTGTCAGCCAGCACCCAGTCCTCGGCCAGCACCCGGGAAATTTCAAACTGGCGTGTCTCCACACGCACCGCGTCCCCGGTGTCTTGCGGGCGGCGGATTTCCAAGGTTGCCCGGACGACGGCAATCTCGCCGCGCTCCCACAACGACTTCATCGCCAGGTGCTGGGGCGTGTCCAGCCGACAATAACCTATCAGGATTTCATCGATGTCAGGCGACGCCAGCCGATAGGCCGCCCATTTGCGCTCATCCCGGAATGGACCATTGTAATAGTTGTCTTTGCTCACATAAACGCGAACGAGCCCGGACTCCGCTTTCCGCTCCAGCAAGTCAGGCCAAGCCGGCTGAACCGACCTGGCAAACGCGGCGAAATCCAGCTTCCACACCCCTTTTTCATCGGGTGTCAGGATGGCCAAGCGGTTTCGCGGCTGGTCCTTCGCCACAAAATTCACCTGCACTCCTTCAAGTGAAAGACCGTTCTTATCGATGCTGCTCAACCAAACATAGTCCTTGATCACACCGTCCACCGTATTGATCGCATTCATATAGGCGACCACGTCCTGCGCCGTCGTCGGTCCGGTTCGAAACAGGTGTTGCACCTCATCCGGATTGCGCAGTGCCAGCGCCTGCTTGACCAAGGCCAGCGCCTCACCCTCGGTCGGCGACTTGAACTTGGACGCCACCCGTATTTGCCGATCGGCCATCACCCGATCGCTCTCGGTCGTGTCAACGGCCTTCCGCAAGCGCGGAAGCAGCCAGAAGGCAAACACCACTCCCAAAGCGATCAAGGACGACAATCCAATGCCGATGGACCACCCGACCATGTCCAAACGTCGTGGCGGCCGCGGGTCGTGGCCGGAGTCGCGCCGACTTCGCCTGCGCAGCAGTGCCCGCCGGCCAAATCCCGGCATTTTCGCCACCCGGCCCAAAGCGGGGGCGGAACCCGGTTTGCGGGAGGAGTGCGTTACCTGCACGCCACGTCGAACTTCGCGGTTTTTCATACAAGGGTGAGGGATAGGGAATCGCTGGATCGTCAGAACCCCGGAACCATCTCGACTCAGAAAGCCCCGATGCCTGGGCGGCCATGCCATTTCGCCAGTCCGCAACCTACGAGTTTCCACCCGACCGACAAGCACGGAAATGGATTTTCGGCGCCACGGCCCGTCATTCTTGCCGATTCGCTCCGTCCCGGCTTGCCAGGCTAACAATCCGGCCGCATCCTCCAGCCATGCCGCGCATCCTCATCACCTTGGGCGATCCCGCCGGAATCGGCCCGGAAATCATCGATCTGGCTCTTGCTTCCGACACCTTGCCCGCGGGTTTCGAGTTTGAAATCCTCGGCGAGCGCCGCGACGGAGTGCCTGGGAAACCCGATGCGCGTTCCTCAAAATCCGCCCTTGATGCCCTCCACGAGGCGGCTAACAGGTTGAAACACGGCAGCGCCGACGCCGTCGTCACCGGTCCGGTCTCAAAACAACGCCTGCAAGCCCTGGGTTTCCCCTTCCCGGGGCAAACCGAGTTTTTCGCGGCGGCCCTGGGCGTGCGCGACTTCGGCATGCTGCTTAGCGGACCCACCCTCAGCGTCGGTCTCGCCACCATTCATGAACCCCTCGCCAAGGTCCCCGAATTGCTCACGCAGGAGGGCATCCTCCGCATCGGCCTGCTCACGGCCGCTTTTCTAACAAAGCGAGGGCTCGCCCGCCCGCGCATCGCGGTGGCGGGACTCAACCCCCACGCCGGAGAGGACGGTGCCTTCGGCGATGAGGAAGCACGCATCATCGCCCCCGCCATCGCCCAACTCAACCGCCGCCTTCCCGGCGTCTTCACCGGCCCGGCGGTACCGGATGCCATTTTCCGCGATGCCGCCCGCGGGGCCTTCGATGCGGTCATCGCCATGTATCACGACCAGGGGCTCATCCCACTCAAGTTGTTGGATTTCGACAACGCGGTCAACGTCACGCTGGGGCTGCCCAAACCGCGCACCAGCCCCGACCACGGCACTGCCTTTGCCATCGCCGGCACCGGCCAGGCCAGCCCGGCGTCCATGCTGGCCGCCATCCGGCTCGCCTGCGCGCTTGTCTAGCGCAGTCCCCATCTTTGCGGCATTCCCGCTTTCAAAACCCTCCGAGTGAGTTTAGACTGTCGGCGCCCCATGACCCATCTCGCGCTCCTTTTCACCTTGACGGCCGCCCTCTGCACCGCGGCCGATGAGACCATTCCTGCTGAGGCGGCCGCCGCCCCTCCGGTGGAAAATTCCACCATCCCCGATGATGGCGTGCGGGTTGCCGTCCTCGGCTACCATGATTTTTCCGAAGCGGCGCCGGAAACCGCGATGCGCATGCATTCCTCGAAGTTTCGCAAACAAATGACCGCGCTCCGCCAACTCGGCATCACCGTCATTTCGCTCGACGACTTCCTCGCCTGGAAGCGCGGCGCCAAACACCTCCCGGAAAAGTCCGCGCTCCTCACCTTCGATGATGGCTGGAAATCGGTTTACACTGATGCCCTGCCGATCCTCAAGGAGTTTGGCTACCCTTTCACGCTCTTTATTTACAAGAACTACATCGATGGCGGCAGCAAGGCCCTGACCACCGACATGATCAACGAAATGCTCCATGCGGGTGCTTCCCTCGGCAGTCACTCGGTGAGCCATCCTTATCCGGCCGTCTTCAGGTCACACCGCAAGAAGGGAGACCATGATATGGACGCCTTCCTGCGCAAGGAAATGGGTGAGTCGAAACGCTTCATCGAAGCCAAATTCGCCACGAAAATCACCGCCTATGCCTTTCCCGGCGGCTTCGTCTCAGAGGAAATGTTGCCGCTCGCCGATGAGTTCGGCTACACCTCGCTCTTCACCGTGCTGCCCGGAAAAGTCAAACGCCCCACCCCCGACAAGCATCTCCCACGCTACATGATCCTCGGCAATTACGACAAAATCTTCGACCTCGCCACCACCTTCCGCGACTCCCAGGACACGAACGCCGCGCCAGTTGGCACCCTTGCTGATCTGAATCAGACGACTCCCTATCCGGTCACCCCGGAGGCCGGTTCCATCATCAACAGCCGCCTCCCGGTCATCTCCGCCAACCTCGCCAGCCTCACCGACTTCGATCCCAAATCGCTGGTGATGAAAGTCTCCGGCTTCGGTGATGTCCCCGCCAAATTTGATCCCGCAACCCAACTCCTCGCCTGGCAGGTCACCCGCCGCCTCCGCCAACCATCCTGCCAGGTCGCCGTCACCTGGCTCGATGCCAAAGGCAAGGCCACCGATACCCCCCTCCGCTGGACCTTCCAAATCGACCGCGAATCCGCTTATATCCCGGATAACAACTGAAGCAAGACACAAGACTTCAAGGCGCAAGACACAACAAAAGAAACCCCCCCGATTCGACCAATCCGTCCGCCGCATCCCTCTCTCCGTTTAGAATTTCGTGCTTAGAATTTAACACCTCAGCGTCCCATGTTCTCCTCCCTCGCCGACAGTCTCGACAAGACCTTCCGCAATCTCCGCGGCGTAGGCCGCATCTCCGAAACCAACATCGCCGACGCCCTCCGCGAAATCCGCATCGCCTTGCTAGAGGCCGATGTGGAATTCAGTGTCGCCAAGGACTTCATCGCCAAAGTCCAGGTCAAAGCCGTAGGTGAGGATGTTCTCAAATCAATCAAACCCGGCGAGCAAATCGTCAAAATCTTCCATGACGAACTCGCCGTCCTGCTCGGCGGCGACCAAGCGCCGCTCGATCTCAACCCACCCGCCCGCATCCTCATCTGCGGTCTCAACGGTGCCGGCAAAACCACCACTGCGGCCAAGCTCGCCAAGCGCCTCAAGAAAGAAGGCCGCCGCCCGCTGCTCATCGCTTGCGATCTCTATCGCCCCGCCGCCATCGACCAACTCGCGGCCCTCGCCAAACAAGTCGAGGTCCCCTGCTACACCCCGAGCGCCACGGAAACCGATGTCGTCAAAGTCGCCAAAGATGCCCTGGTCTGGGCCGAGGCGCAACACGGCACCGTGCTGATTTTCGACACCGCCGGCCGCCAGGAAATCGATGATCGCCTCATCGCCGAACTCAAGCGCCTCAACGATTTCCTCAATCCCAAGGAAACCCTCCTCGTCGTCGATTCCGCCACCGGCCAGCAAGCCGTCTCCGTCGCCAAACACTTCGACGACGCCGTCGGCATCACCGGCATTGTTCTAACCAAACTCGACGGCGACGCCCGCGGTGGCGCCGCCCTCTCGATGCGGGCCGTCACCGGCAAGCCGATCAAATTTGCCGGCGAAGGCGAAAAACTCGATCAGCTCACCGAGTTTCGTCCGCAGAGCATGGCCGACCGCATCCTCGGCATGGGCGACATCGTCTCGATGGTTGAGCAAGTCGCCGACAAAGTCAGCGAGGCCGACGCCATGCACTCGATGAAGCGCATGCAGGCGGGCAAATTCGACTTCACCGACTTCCTGGATCAAATGCGCATGATCCAGAAGTTAGGTCCTCTCGAAGGTTTGTTAGGCCTGATGCCGGGCTTCGGCAAGATCAAGAAGCAACTACCCAAGGACGCGTTCAACAACAAGCGGCTCAAGTCCACCGAGGCCATCGTCCTGTCCATGACGCTGGATGAACGCCGCCGTCCGGAGATCATCAAGGGTTCCCGCCGCCAGCGCATCGCCGCCGGGTCCGGCACCTCCCTCATGGCCGTCAACCAACTCATCAAGCAGTTCAGCGAAATGCGCAAAATGATGAAGTCCCCCGGCAAAATGCGCGACATGATGCGCCAAATGGGCGGCCAGGGCGGCATCAAGGACATGATGAAAGGCCTCGGCGGCAAAATGCCGTTCTAAACGACGCAAGACTTGAAGACCCAAGACCCAAGAGAAGAGGATAGCAGATTGTAGCGGCGGCCTGTGACCGCCGCAGCCAATGCAGAATCGCCATTCTTTCGCTTGTCAGGCGGCCGCAAATCATCATTCTAGCAGGCAAGGATCGCCTGCTTACGCTCCTTGAGGAACTCAACACCGCCATCTCCGCATGAAAATCGAGGAAGTCATCCACATGCTCAACCGAATGCAGGCCGATGGCATGATCGACCGCTACGCCATCGGCGGTGCGGTCGGCGCGACGTTCTTTCTCGAACCCGTCGACACCCTCGACGTGGATGTGTTCATCACCTTCACACCGGAGCCCGGCAGTCTGATTGTCAGCCCGGTGCCCGTTTTTGACTACCTCAAAGCCCGCGGCTGCGCCATGGATGGCGAATACATCATGATTGGCGGCTGGCCGGTCCAATTCCTTCCTCCCACCTCGCCACTGGTCGAGGAGGCCTTGGTTCAGGCCGTGGAATTCGATGTCGAAGGCACGCCTACCCGCGTCTTTACCGCCGAGCATCTCGCGGCCATTGCGCTGCAAACCGGACGGGCCAAGGACAAGGCGCGCTTGCTCCAATTCGTGGAATCGGGTATGTTGAATCCGACACGGTTCCAAGACATCATCGCCCGCCACGACCTCACGGCCGCATGGCGGAAGTTTGAAAAACAATTCCTCGACGACGAACCATGAGTTTCGACCTGACCAACATCCTCCGGAGCAAACGCGCCATGCGTCACCACCTCGCCACCCTACCAGTAGCGGAAAAACTGCGGATCCTTGACTCGTTGCGCGAGCGCGCACTGGCTATTCGCGGCAAACCCACCGGCAGTACCGGCATCGTTCGTGACCTGCCAACCCCATGCCGCGTGCACCTGAAATGACCGAGAACTTCTTTGTTGGTCCAATTGGTCAATCACCGATTGACAAATCCGATCCGGCCCCGTCGGCAATTCTCCAGTCACTGATTGTAGAATCTCATCACCGCCCGGACCATACACGCCCCATCGGTATATTGCTAGAAGATGCCGAACTAGAGACACCCGCCCCAACTGGTATTGCCGGGCCAGGAAAGGTATCCACCAAGCCGGTTTTGAAGAAAGTTGCTTCTAAGAAAATCCCCTCAAAAAAGGTCATCGCAGTAAAGATACCGGTGAAGAAAACAGTGAGGAAGATCACGCGGAGCCGATGAACCCCGAGCGGCCCGAACCCTTCTATATTTGCGGCCCCACGGCATCCGGCAAGTCCGCGCTCGCGCTGGAGATGGCCGAAAAGCTCGATGGCGAGATCGTCAATGCCGACGCCTTCCAACTCTATCGCGGACTCGAACTCATCAGCGCCGCACCCAGCGAGGACGAGATGGCCAAGGTCCCCCACCATCTCTTCGGTGTGCTGGATCCGAGCGCCGCCGCCGATGCCGGTTGCTATCTGCGGCTGGCGCGACCGCTCATCGAGGACATCCAAGGCCGTGGTAAAACCCCGATAGTCGTCGGCGGCTCGGGTCTCTATCTGAAATTCCTGACCCACGGGCCGGCTCCGCTGCCGACGGGTGATGCCAAGCTCCGCGCCGAACTTGATGCCAGCCCGCTGGAGGAGTTGGTGGCGCGGCTACGCGCATTGGATCCGGAGGAAGCCGCCCGCACAGCGCTGCAAAACCGCCGCTTCGTTTCCCGCGCCTTGGAGATTTGCATTCTAACCGGCCAAAAGGCATCCGCTCTGCGCGACCGCTGGGAATCCCAGACCGCCCGACTCTCGGCCCGGCTCCGCGGGTTGGTGATCCACCGCTCCCGCCCGGACCTCCATGCCCGCATTGCCTGCCGCACCCGCGCCATGCTCGAAGGTGGCGCCGTCGCCGAGGTCGCCGCCCTAACCAACGCCTCGGCCAACTGCGAAAAGGCCATCGGCATCCGCGAGATCCGCGCCTTGTTAGCAGGTGATATCGACCGCGCCACCTGCGAGAACATCATCAACGCCGCCACCCGTCAATACGCCAAACGCCAGGAATCCTGGTTCCGCCGCGAACTCTGGCTCCAGCCCGTGCCACAAGGAGTGTAATCGTCTCACCCGCATCAAATGGAGCGCCGGCGTCCTGCCGAACACTCTTCAGCCCCTGTCCAGCACCTGATGGGCCGCGCCTCGGTTGAAAGCGGTGCTTTGCTCTGCGAGGGTGCAGCCGTTCAGTAGCGGAAGGACAAACCGAAAAACAGGTCCTGATTGTCCGCCGCCGGAGTGAGGCCGAAATTGACGCCCGTATCGAGTTGCAGGTTTTTGCCGATCATGAGGGTCAGGCCGACGTCAAGAGTGGCGATCCAATCGTCGCTCTGGCGGGTTGGCACGGCACCGAAAAGCTCGATATATGCGGAAAGCGATCCGATGAGCATGTGCGAAGCGCAGAACGAAAGCGACGGTTCCGCCTGGTAGCGGTCATTGTCATCTACGACCACCCCGACGCCCGCGTTGACGCCAAAGGTCACTTGGGCGGGCAGGGATGTTTGATAGAAGAACAGCAGGTTACCCTCGGTCTTGCCGTTGCCGATGGAGTGTGAGGCAGTCGGGGTCTTCACATAGAGGCCGAGGCCGCCGCCGGTGTCGCCACCGTCGTTGCCCCATAGGTTTGCCTTGATGGCGAGGGTCAAATCCCCCATACCCCGAGTCTTGGTGACATCATCAGTGACGCTATCGCGCTGGCGGTTCTGCTCATCGAGCGGCACCTGCACCTGCAATTCCAGCCAACTGAGCAGGCCGATTCGGAGATTGGAATTCGCCCAGTTCCAGTTCTCGGTATGTGCGGAGCCCTGCTTGTCAAGCGCCACCGCAAGCATATCCATTTCCAGTTGGAAATGTCCGGCATCGAGCGTGTGCGGGCTGTTGGTTTTGTTAGGCCGGTCGGTGTCCAAATCCCGCAACTGCGCGTCCGGCACCGGATGGAACAAGTCATACATCGACTTATCGGCCTGGCCGCCACGTGCGATGACGGGATGGATCAGAAAAGTGGCAGCGGACAAGGCGGCGGTGATACGGCGGGTGGGTTGCATGCGGAGGATTGTAGCAAATGTGAGCGCGGACTGAAAGGATGAATATGAGCGGATCGAGAACCCGTTGAACGAAACCGCGAGTCAAGGCCCCGCGAGCCCGCTCAGCGGACGCCCTCACGCTGTTGAGCCGTGGGCAGACCGCCGCTGACCGGCGCGGCGGCCACTTGCGGCCGCCACTTGTCCTGATAGAGCCCGATCACCGCCGCCGCTGCCGGATCGATGCCCGCCCGACGCAGGTCGGCCGGCGTGACTGGCTGCGCGGGCGGCGGGGACTGTGCTGGCTCGACGACGTTGCCCTCGTCACGCAGGTTCGGCGGGTTGCGCAGCAGGAATTTGTCGCAACCGATCGCGACGTTGTGGCGCAACTCGTTTGTGTTAGGCCCATCTGCCAGATTGGCGAGTGCCGGATAGCGGGCGAGATAGAGGTCCTGGTCAAGCGCAGGGGAGGGAAACTTGTCCTTGAGAAAGTCCCGCCAGCGCGCCTCCTGCCAAGGGCTGAAACTGACCGCCGTGGGGCACGCGACGAACAGATTGCTATCTATCAGATTATCCTTGCCGCCGTGGATTTGGATCGCCCCGAACCCGACTTGACCGCCGCCGCAGCGGTGGAAGATGTTATGCTCAATCCGCTGGCCGGAGATCGCGTCGTCCAGGCGGATGCCGGCGCGGCCGAGTTTCGGGGCTGCTCCCGGTTCGGTGGCTTCGCCGATGTGGTGCCACAGGTTGTGGCGGAAGACGTTACCGCGAAATGTTGGATCACCCCACATGTCCACCGCGCCCTGGTCGTCGGATTCCAGCACCACCCGGCAGATTTCGTTGAACTCGATAACATGCTCATTGCCGCCGACGCGCATCGCGCTGCTCGGCACATCGTGAATCAGGTTGTGGGCCACGCGGCAGCCGACCCCTTCAATGAGTATTGCCGGAGTGTAGGTGCGGTCAACGTGGGAAAGATCACTGATGTGGCAGTTCTCGACGAAATGGCATGCGGGGGTGATGGTCTTGCGGTTGCCGCCACGAAGAATGACGCCGCCGCGGCCGGTGCTGCGGATGTCGCTGGCAAGCACTCCGCAATCGGTGCCGCCAATGATCGAGATGGCATCGCCGCCCAAGCGGGAAAGCGTGCAGCCCTCGATGACGACATGGTTCGAGTCCGTGATTCGGATTCCGTCGCCGGCGCTCAAGTCCCAGGTGATGCCTTGGAAATGGACCTGCGCCAAATGTTCGGCCACCACCATCGGGAATGGGCTTGTCGCGATTTCCAACCCATTCAGTTCCCGCGCCTCCGGTGGATAGAGGTAAAGGGTTAGATTGGCGCGGTCAAGATACCATTCACCGGGCTCGTCGATTTCCGAGAACAGGTTGAGGGCGTAAAACGGCTGCCCCTTGCGGTAGCCATAGGTGTGGAACGGCGGCACGAGGGTGATTGCGTGCCGCGCCGGGTCGATGGACTTCACGAGTTCGCGCGAATCCGCCCAGTCCCAAAACCAGTACCCGGACAGGATGATGTCCTGGTCGGCGGTCCAGCGCGCGAGACGTCCGGTGGCGCAGGTGAAACTCCCGGCCTTGCTGCCGGGGATGCCATGAATCTGGTGATCATCCCGTTCAGTGACAGCTTCAACGACAACCGTTCCTTTGTTAGGCCAGCGGGCCAACGGGAGTTCACGGTCATTCTGATAGAGGGTGACCGACGGCGTGCTATGGAATCCGCGTCCGCTGCCGAAGCCACCGAGCCGCAACGGTGGCACTTCGCGGATACCCGCGGCGGCGAGGGAAGCCTGCAGCACCTTGCCCCTCGCTTCGGCCGGCAGGCGGGCAAGCAGGGCGGGATCGGTGACCGGTTGCCAGGCGCTCAGACGGGTGCCACCTTGGAAGAACGGCGTTTCGCCACTTGCCGCCTGATAGAGAATCGGGGCACCGGGTTCCCCGGAGTCGGCTGAGGTGAGGGTGAAGGATTGCGCGGGACGATAGCTTCCGCCGTGGATCCGCACGGCCACTCCGCCGGTCGGCAGCGGGTTTTGCCTGAGGGCGCGGATCGCGTCACGGGCGCGTTCCAGTGTGGCGAAAGGCGCGGCGGCGGACCCGGCATTGGTGTCGGCGCCGGTGGGCGAGACGTGAAGGACAAGGGCGGGCTTGGGCAGTTCGGGCGGCGGGACACGGCCTGGCATCCCGGCTCCAGGGGCGGGCGATGCAACCAGGCAGGCAAGCAGCAACAAGCGTTTGGGCGGATTGGAGGAAGTGACCATCAAGTCGGATACGGAGGCAAACGGTGAGAGTTAACGCCAAAATCAAGGACGAGTATCCATCCCCTATCGCACCGCATCCAGTTCAAGCACCTCGCGGACTTCCGCCATCAACTCGTCGGCCACCGCGGCTTCGTAGCGGGTGATTCCGTTAGATGTTAGTTCGGTCATGGCGTCGCGCCGCTCCCAACTCGACTGGGCCGCCTTGTAGATCGGCATCGACATCATGATGAGCAACATGCCGCAGGCGTAAATCGGCAACAAGGTCAGCGCCACCACTGCGCGGGAAAACTGGCGGGTGAATTTCATCGCCAGCGCCCGCACCAGACTGTTGAGAATCACCAGCACAAGCGGCACGAGCAAGACCGCCGCGATCAAGACTCGAGGGTATTCCAGATCTGCCACCGGCGGCTTCATCATCGCGAGCGCCGGGACAAACAGCAGTCCGGCCAGCACCGCCAGCCAACCCAGGCGCGAAGTGCCACTGCAAATCCCCAGCGCCGCCGCCCGCAGCCCGAGCCGCCAGCACGCGATCAACACCGGCACCACCAGCAGCAACAGCGACAACGTTAGAAAATTGGCGAGCAGCAGGATTGACCCGCCTCCATTGATAAGGCCCAAGTCCTGGCCACCCAACGGGGTCAAGCGCGTGAGAACCGTCACATACCCGAAGGGCAGCAGGACACCCGCACTTAACATCCACGCCCAATCGACCGGCAACAGCAGTTCATTCATTCGCTGCGCCAGCTTCAACATCCATGCAGGAAGGCAGAATCGAAACACCGCGACCGCCAGAATCCCCAGCCCTAACAAACCCCACACCGCCAGCGAACAGATCCGCGAAGCAAACAGATGCTCGAACATGCGCCCGGGCTTCAAGTCCGCATCGGTCAGTGGAGGTGGGGACTTCACGATTTTTTCGATGTTGGCGCACCATTCATTTCCGCGACCGCAACGCATCTTCGACGCCTTGTATTCTGGACTGTCCCATCGCTGACTCCGTTCTTCAGACCATTGCCTCAACCTCTCCTTGATTCTTCCGAGCCGCGTTGTTTCGTCCGTTAGTTCCAGTTTCTCAGCAGCAGCGTGCAAATTCCAGATCAACCTGTCGACGTTTGCCTTTAGCACCAGCCCGTCAACCAGTGTGGGATTCTTCATCTCCGCAAATCGCTTTACGAAAGCATCGGCATCACCAAGCAGTTGCTTGAATCCCGCCGCGTCCCCGGCTTCACCTAGCAGCCATGCCTCGGCCGCGACGGCGTCGGCCAGAAAACGCATGTCATAATCCAAGCCAAAATAATCCAGCAGTAAGACGACTGAAATCACGTGTGAAATCCGATCATACTGAGGAAGCAAGGGTACACGTTCGGTAATGAATTCCTTTGAGCGAATCCCAAAATTCTTTTGCGTGCTCGCCGTCCGCAGCAGAGCCAGCGCCTGATTCAGCCTCTCCCCATCGACAACCTCCCACGAGGGAGCTTCGCCGGCCTTCCTGGCGTTGAGGGATTGCCTTTGGCGTTTGACCGAGTCGTGGGCGACGGCACCCGCCGCATGATATGTAAACCACGAATTATCCGAGTCCAGCCGCTGTGCCATTTCCAGAAAGTCAGGCGGAAACGCACCCTGATTCTCGCTCCTATAGGCAAAGGCATAGGCGGCATAGTAGGCCGGATTGGCTGGAGCGCTGTCCCACAAGCCACGCATTTGTCCCGACCTTGAAGGTTGTGAAAGATCCCCGAACAACAGGAACTTCTCACGTTCGTTCAAGCCTTTTCCTATCAACTCTCGCGATTCAGCGAGTGTCCAAGTTCCACCGTATCCATAATTCCAGAGCACCCGCTTATACCGCATCATCTCACCCACCTCACTCACCACCACCCACGCCGACACCAGCAGCAGCGCCACCACCAAAACCCGGCTCCACGGCGGGCGGCGCTTGCGGGCATCCACGGCATCCCAGCGCGCGCTCATCGCGGCCGCTCCCGGATGGGAGGCTTGCTCGATGGAACCTAACAAGCCAGCCGCCGCCGCGCGCGCCTGTGGCGTTCCGGCAAGCGGTCGCAGCGCGGCATCCATCAGGCGCTCGGACGCATCGGACATGGCCGTGTCTAGCGAGGCTCCCCCTCAGACACAAGACACAAGACGAAGAATTTGACCTGTTGGGGATCCTGCTTGCCGCGGTGGCACCAGCCACCCATGATTGGCTGCGAACCGCATGGCAACCCTTTCCGATTCAATGGCCTGGCTGGCGCGGCGTGATGGCAGCGTCGTCATCGGGCACGGCCCGTTTGAAGCCTCTGCGGTGATGCCTGCCGCCGGCGCGGCCTTTTACCTGCAGGATTTCGCCCTGAGCGAGCCGCGTCCGTGGAGAATTCCGACCGGACTCGAACTCGCCAGCAGCGAAGACTTCGCGGCACGCCACGCCGGCGTGGCGGCGCCCGTGTGCCGCTGGCAGGGACTCGATGCCGCGCCGTTTGCGGGGGTTTTCCAAGAAGTGATGGCGGCGATTCACAGCGGGTTGTTTGAAAAAACCGTGCCGGTGGTGACCGAGATCGGGTTTTGCGAACAGGCCGCGAGCGGAGGGATCCTCGCCGCGATGGCCCGGCAACCCGCACCGCTTTGCTCGTTCGGTTGGTCACATGGCACTGGCGGCTTTTCCGGGGCCACCCCCGAATTGCTTCTTTCGCTAGACGGTCTTCGTTTGGAAACCATGGCCCTGGCTGGAACCGCCCGATTCGATGATCGCGAGGTCTTCGCCGTGGACGAAAAGGAAATCCGCGAACACGAATACGTCGCCCAAACCCTGGTCGCTAAACTAACCGATTTGGGACGCCTCGAACGGTACCCTCGCGACATTCTCACGCTCGGTGGCATCGTCCACTTCCTCACCCGCCTGAGGCTCGAACTCAACCATGCCCAAAGCCCCGACGCGCTGGTTAAACGCCTCCACCCGACCCCGGCGCTCGGTCCCCTGCCCCGCACCGCGGAAACGCTCGCCATGTTGTTAGATTGGCGGGCGCGGCTCGGTTGTCCGGCCCAGTTCGGCGCGCCCTTCGGCGTCTGGCACGACGGCCGCTTCGACGCCGTCGTCGCCATCCGCGGCATCTGGTGGGATGGCAGCAATCTCATCCTGCCTGCCGGTTGCGGCATCATCGAGGCCAGCCGTCTGGTCAACGAATGGCGCGAGCTGCGCCTCAAGCGCGAGGCGGTGAAACGCTGCCTGGAGACGATGGGATGAAATCATGGTAATTCGTTTGTAATAAAGGTTTATGAATGCACATCGGGGTCGGGTTGCCGGAGCGAAGTTTGTTAGGTCGGGTCGTTTCGTTAGGGCTTGCCAGCGGGTGACAAACGATTAGAAATCTATCTGAACCTGACGATCTACCTGCATGGTCGTGCCGCTGTGGGAGCCATTGGGGGCAGAACGGTTTCCACCTCCACCGGCAATCCAGCCCGATCAGAGGCAAAGAATTAGCTTGATTTCGGCATCGAAAACTCCAAATTGAGGCGCAAAATGGAATCAAAACCGCGATTTTTCACCCCTCCTGCAGATCACTTTTTCCTGCTCGGCCCGCGTGGGACCGGCAAGACCTGGTGGACACGGCGTCATTTTCCCGATGCCTTGAGTGTGGATTTGCTCGATTCTGAGACGCTACGGGCAATGGCGGCGCGTCCCGAGCGACTGCGGGAACGGGTGGCGGCGCAACCCGGCTTGAAGCAGGTGGTGATCGACGAGGTGCAGAAGCTGCCCGAACTGCTGGAAGTGGCGCATCTCATGATCGAGGAGAAGGGGCAAACTCAGTTTATCTTCACCGGATCCAGCGCACGCAAATTGCGCCGTGGCGGGGTGAATTTGTTAGGCGGGCGGGCGGCGCAGAAATCGTTGCATCCATTCATGGCTGCGGAACTGGGCGCGCGGTTTCGATTGGAGGACGCGCTGCGCCTGGGCATGCTGCCCGTGGTTCTGGGTGCGGCAGATCCTTCGGAAATTCTGCGGGCTTACAATGGACTCTACCTGCGCGAGGAGGTGCAGGCGGAAGGATTGGTGCGGAACGTCGGGTCCTTTTCCCGGTTCCTGGAAGCGATCAGCTTTTCCCAAGCCTCCGTGCTCAATCTCGCGAACGTCGCACGGGAATGCCAGGTGAACCGCAAGACGGTGGAGGGCTATCTGGAAATCCTGGAAGACTTGTTGTTGGCGTTCCGGGTCCCGGTTTTCACGCGCAGGGCAAAGCGGGAACTGGCGGCACATCCCAAGTTCTTCTTTTTCGACGCGGGTGTTTTCCGGGCGAACCGCCCGACGGGTCCGCTGGATTCCCAGGCCGATATCGACGGCGGCGCGCTGGAAGGCCTGGTGGCCCAGCACCTGCGCGCCTGGTGCGACTACAGCGACGGCGATCACCACCTGCACTATTGGCAGACCCGTGCCAAACTGGAAGTGGACTTCGTGGTTTATGGTGCGAGTGGGCTCTACGCGATGGAGGTGAAAAACAGTGGCAGGGTGCGCCCCGAGGATTTGCGCGGGTTGAAGAGCTTCGCCGAAGACTACCCGGAGAGTCGAAGGTTTCTCCTTTACCGTGGTGCCGAACGATTGCTGCAGGATGGCATCCTCTGCGTGCCGTGCGGTGAGTTTTTGAAGGCATTGATCCCCAACCAATTTCCCCCATGACCGACCTCGCACATCTTCTCTCCGTCTTCCAACATTTGAGCGGTATTCTCACGCAATCGGATCCGGACACACTTTGCGATGCAGGCACTTGCGGCAGAATTCACCCAGATAGAGCTGGTCGATCCATTCCATGAGTTCTCGCAGATGCCCTGGGTCGGAGGTGAGGAAGCCCGCTTCGAAGTTTCTCTTGTGCTTCCCTTTCGCCCCCAGTCCTGCTCCGGTTAGATTCGCCGAGCCCACAAAGGCTTGCTGGCCGTCGATCACAATGGCCTTGGTATGGATCCTCGGGCACAGGATGCGCTCGAAGAGATCGCTTGAGACTAGGTTTGGATACTTGTCGAAGTCTTCGCGGAATCGCGGACCCGGCTCCTTGGCATGCATTAGACGGACACTCACCCCTGCTTCGACCAGATCAGATAGAATCTCTAGCAGGGGAACAAAACGGCGGCCTTTGGGAACATGCAGGTCCTTGATGTCTGCCGTGACAATCCACAGGAACTTCCCGGTCTGCGGCAACAGCTCGACAATCACTTTCCGGTAGATGGCTTCGTTGAGGAGAAGTTGCATGTCATGGCTCTTGGATTCACCCCTCGGGAACGGGCTTCGCCTCCGGGTCCGCGTGCCAAATCCGATAGCGCACGGCAACACCCTTGGGCACATAGACGACGAGTGGCAGACGGCTGTTGTAGCGGACGAGATAGGGGTCGCCGCCGATGGTGACGAAGCGTTCTACCATCGGAGCGTCCGGGGGCGGGGCCATCAGGGTGCCAGCCATCGGACCGAGTTGTTTGAGAATGTAGCGGTCGAAACCCCAGCCCTGAATGGTTTCCACCTCGATCTTGCCACCGAAAAAGTAGTGGTTGACGTTGTCGGTTTTGACCGTCTTGCCGAGGATCAACTCGACTTTGAGGGCCGCTTCATCGGCCTGTGGCGGCAGTTGCAGGACATGCCGGACCATCCCGTCACCGGCTGGCGGGAATGCCTTCATGTTGTCGGCTGCGGTTGCGACTGCGGCGGAACATAAAATTGCCATGACGGTGCGTTTCATACGTCGCATGATAGTCGGGGTGCACGGGCCGTCCAGAGGATTCCGTCGCAGAAGAGCAGGCGGCACCCAAGGAGCGGGACTTGCCAAGTCCCGTCCGCTTCGATTCAAGATCACGACACTTGGCAAGTGTCGTGCCCTGTGAGTCTCGGTCACAATCGCGGATTGTACCCGCCGCCTTCATAAGGCCAGCCGCCGTTAGGCCAGTACAACCTGTCACCGGTCATCTTGTAGTCAGTGGCCCATGCCTGTTTGAAAGCCGGGTCAACCTCATCCATGTGTCCCGTATATCCAATCGTTGCGGCCTTGCACCAGTCGCGGAGCCAGCCCTCGGGTTCAACCACGCCGGGCGGCAACGGGATCAGCGCCGGGCGTGCAGGCGACTCGAAGGGCCTTCCATAGTTCACCCGCTCAGGTGGCAGTGGAATGTTGGCGGACTTGTCGATCGTGCGCTCCATCTTTTGGAAGATGATGCAGTAGTTCTCTTTCAGGGTCTGCTTCAGCGCTTCGGGTTCTTCCACCAGCTTGAAGCCGCACGATTCGATTTCCCGGGTGAAGACATCCCGGCCCGCCCGAACGTGCTTGACGATCCACTCGGCGCTGGCCCCTTCCTCCCTGCGGAAGTCGACGAGCACAACCCGGCCATCCTTTCTCAAAGCCTGGTGAATCGATGCCATCGTCTTGTACGGAAATTCGAAATGGTGATAGACGTCGCAGATATAGGCCAAATCGATCGAATCCGGCGGCAATTTGGCCGAGTCTTCGGTACAGACCACGCCCACCACATTCTTCAGGCCGGCCGCCTCGCACGTCTTCCCAATGTACTTCACGAACTTTTCGGCGATGTCCACCGCGTAAACCTTGCCCTCGCTGCCGGCAGCCACGGCAAAGAGCCGCGTGAACAGCCCGGTGCCCGCACCGATGTCGGCGACGCTCATACCCGGCTTGATCCCGCAGGCCACGACGATTTTCTCACGCAGGGAATAGATCTCCCGGCTCTCGGCCTCCCACTTGGCGGCCCACTCGTCGGGATTCGGATCCTTGTACTGGTTGTTCACGCCCGGATTCACGCTCTGTTCCTGGGCGGACAAGGGCAATGACAGCAACAGGGCCAGTGTGAAGCATGACGTGAGCAGGTGCATGGATGAATCCTAATCCACCACCCAATTCCGACAAGGCAAATGCGAGCCGGACGGGTTTCAGTTCGTTGCTCGGGATTTCATCGCCCCCACGAGTGCCGAGCCAAGTGAGCGCACGGAGTTGGCGATGCCCTCATCGGCGAATGATCCGTCATCGCGGATGACTTCATGCGCCTTCGGGATGGTGACCTGCGGTTCGATCACGGTGATGCGGATGTTTCCGAGAAAAATCCGGAGTTGGGCGAGACTGCGCGCGCCGCCGTATCCACCCGGAGAGGCGGCGAGAATGGCCGCGGTTTTTCCGGACAGCGCGACGAGCGGCGCTTCGTCTTCCGTGGTGGCCCGGGAAACCCAGTCGATGGCGTTTTTCAATGCCGCGGTGATGGAGCCGTTGTATTCCGGCGATGCGATGATCAGGCCGTCATGTGAGAGAAACAGTTCCTTGAGTTTCCTCGCGTTCTCCGGCATGCCGGATGCGGATTCAAGGTCCGCGTCAAAGACCGGCAGCGGGAAATCGCGCAGCGCGATCAATGTCACCTCCGCACCCGCACCGCGCGCGCCTTCGGCGGCCAGCGCGGCGGCTTTCTGGTTGAATGAGGCGGTACGCAGGCTGCCGCCAAAGGCAAGTATTTTGGGATGGCTCATGATGGTAATTTCAGTTAGGTTGATGTTGGTGTTGTTCCATTCAGATGAGATCAAACAGGAGGGCTTCGAGGCCGTCCGGACCCGCCTGGATTTCTACCGGTGCTGGTTCTTCGAGCGACGCGGCGTCACCGGGGAGTAGGACCGTGCCCGCCAGGGTGGCCGACCCCCGCATGACGTGGAGCCACATCCCGCGCCCGGCGGCCAGTTGATGCGCAACGGTCACCCCAGCTTCGGCACGGATCAGATAGACATCGGCATTTTGGGCGATGCGCGCGGAACCGTCGCGCCCGTCGGCGGAGATCACCAGCATCTTGGGGGAGGCGGCGGCGGCCGCCGGCGGCGTCCACTCGGTATAAGCCGGCTCAAGTCCGCGCTCGGACGGGGTGATCCAGATTTGCAGGAGGTGCACTTCCTCGCTGGCGCTTGGGTTGAACTCTGAATGTCTGACGCCGCTGCCGGCCCGCATCAGTTGGATTTCGCCGGGCTTGAGTTCGCGCCGGTTGCCCATCGAATCCTGATGGGCGAGACGCCCGGCCAGCACATAGGAGAAAATCTCCATGTCCCGGTGCGGATGGGTGGGAAACCCGCTTTGCGGGGCCACGCGGTCATCATTGATCACGCGCAGCGAGCGGAAGCCCATGTGCGCGGGATCGTAATAATCCGCGAAGGAGAACGTGTGGTGGCTTTCCAGCCAGCCGTGGTTGGCATGCCCGCGCTCGTCGGAGCGGCGGATGCGCAATGTCGTTGGTTTGAATGTCGTGGTGTTCATAACGACGCAACCCTATCCCGGCTCGCGCGAACCGGCCAATGCCATGTTCGCATGCATGCCATGTCCGCAACGCATGACCCCGCCGCCGGGAAAGGCCGGGCCGCAATGGTCCGGCTGGCGCTTTCCGCAGCTTGCCGTCATGCTCGCCCCATGGAATTGAAACATCTCAAGCACTTCGTGGCGGTCGCGGATGACGGAGGCATCAGCGCCGCCGCCCGCCGGCTCGGGCTAACCCAACCCGCCCTGAGCCGCCAAGTGAAGGCCTTGGAGCAGGATTCGGCGTCACGCTGCTGGATCGCGGAGCCCGCTCGTTCGTCCTGACCCCGGCGGCCGAGGCCCTGGTGGCGGATGCCAGGAAACTGCTGGAATATTGCGATGGGATGACCCAACGCGTGCGTGCCGCAGCAAGAGAGGGTTGGGGGGCTTGTCGCGATTCTCCTGCGGACATGATGCAGGAACCCATCACCGGCAGGACCCGATTGGCCGGTTGGGTTGGTGTTTTTTAGCACTTTTTGCAAATAATGTTTGCGCTGGGTGCTAAAAGGCACCAAATTCCTTCAGCCGCCCGATGCCCATTCTACCCCGGAAAGCCCCTGCCACAATCCGCAGGCAAATCATCGAAGCCTTGCGGGATCCCGCTAGACGCTTTCTGGATCGGAACTCATGAAAACCGCCAAGAAGCTCAAAGTCCGGACTGAGAGCATTCCCTGCTTTGAGTGCGAGGGAGGCTCACTTCAGCCTGTCTCGCAGGACCACCAAACCCACCATCCCAAACTGGGAAACCTGACCATTCCCGCCGTGCCCATGCTGCGGTGCGACTCCTGCGGCGCAACGGTCATCGGCGAGGAGGGTAACCGTCGCATCGACGCCTTTCTGGACAAGGCACTCAACGTCATTTCCCCAGAGGAAATCCAGGCGTTTCTCGATAAATACAAACTGACCCAAAAGCGTGCGGCGGAACTCACTGGCTATGGTGAGAAGAACATTTCACGCTGGC
>Ga0118677_10004846_pt1 | contig 24094 bp, 24 predicted proteins | sample AliMusrvi5mmetaG_FD_86154 | JGI IMG/M metagenome (GOLD analysis project Ga0118677, IMG submission 86154)
ATTATTTGGTGTATGGGTGCAGCAAACAAAAATATAGCTAAACAATACAGTTAGTTAAAAGTAATATTGCATTATATAATATGATTATTCATATAATGGAATACTAAATGCATGCAATTATTTGAATAAAATGATGGTTACATGTTTTAAACAACGGTAAAAGTTATATTTTATTCTATATTATTAAACAGATAGAACCTTTTTACCAGCTGATCACATAGTGTGAATAGAATCGTTTGGGCTCTTGAACGCGTTTTACTCTGCTTTTGTGGCAATAATATATAATAATACATATATATCAATAGTAAAATGGTGTGGAATGTTCCAGCCATTATGTACCAAAAAGGGAGGAAAATATTGCAAAGGAGGTGAGTTGGTTTCAGTACAGATTTATGATCTATCGAATTCTGGTTGAATCTTCTTGTTGTCAGCAAATATTTTTCAAAAATGGAGGAAGTATGAAAAAGAAAAACGTCAAAAAAATTGCGGTAGCCCTTGTGTTAAGTTTGATGGTGCCATTAGTTGCACATGCAACAGATGCTGATCTGCAGCTGAAAGTAGACCAACTGACCAAAGAGGTTAATGACCTGAAGAGTTCAGTTAAAAAGGTTGAGGATAAGTCCATTGGCAAATGGTTGACTATTGGTGGCGATTATCGTTTCCGCGTTGATTCTCTGCATGGAAAGACCGCAGCATATACAAATGCAATGGCTCTTGGTTCCATGATGCCAAGTGTCATGAACGGCACAATGACCATGGCAGCTGCCATGGCTGCTGCTGCTGTCCCGGCAGATAAACCCAAAAACGAATCTCTCTATACCAATAAATTTGATCTTGATCTGCACGCGAAGGCTACTAAGGATGTGACGGTCAATGTTAAGCTGGCGATGTACAAATCGTTTGGATCACAGGGTACTGAAGCGACAACAGGGACCTATTTTGCTGACCGGGTTGGTGTGATGGACGGAACAATTGGCCATGTACCATCCAGCAGCCTGCTTGAAGTTGATCGGGCTTACGCTACCTGGAGCAATATTGCAGAACAGCCGGTCTGGTTCTCAGTAGGACGTCGTCCTTCCACCGATGGTGCTCCAAGCAATTTAAGACTAAACAACGAACGACCGGGTAATGGCGGAACACCTGCGTTGCTGGTTGATTATGCTTTTGACGGCATGACTCTTGGTTGGGCTCCCGATATAGATGCGCTTCCAGGTGCCTATGCCAAAATTTGCTATGGTCGCGGTTTCGACAGCGGCTTCAAAACAGCGACAAACAGTCTTAAAGATACGGATATGCTTGGAATAGCAATCATTCCTGTTGATACAGATCCTCTCCGCGTTTGGTTCCAGTGGAATAGAGGTTTCAATATATTTGATTCTTCCGCAATGAGTTCAACCTCATTTGGACAGGCATTTAAGCCTTCTACCAACTTAGGTGATATCGATTGGTATGGTATTGGTGCCATGAGTACCCTCAAAAAAGTTGGTCCGGGTAATATTAACTTCTTCGCGGATTTTGGCATGAGCGTTACTCAGCCTAATGCTAATACATCTAACGGTCTTGGCATGATGAGTAATACTTTCGATGGCATTTTCTCCGGTGCTCCATCATCTATTGATACCAAAGAAGGCTATGCCGTGTATGTCGGTGCTCGCTATGACCTGCCATCAAAAACTAAAATTGGCTTCGAATACAATCATGGTTCTAAAGACTGGATCACATTTACCCCGGCATCTGACGATATGTGGACCAGTAAGCTCGGAACACGCGGCAGTGTCTATGAGCCCTACATTATTCAGGAACTGAACCTCAAACCAATTTCCAGCTACTTCGCCAAGGCATTTTTCAAACTTGGCTACCAGTATTATGACTTTGAGTACACCGGCAGCAATAACTGGGTTGGCGCTCCGGTAAAAATTTCTTCTATTCAGCCAACAACCGCTTTGATGATGGCACCTGTTAAATCTGCTCATGATGTATATGCAACTTTTGAAGTAAAGTTCTAAAGAATGAAAAGTGTCGGGGGCCCTGTAAGGTCCCCCGATGACTATCGCAATATTAAAGATTAACAGCTTGCTACTTTCAACAGATAATTTAACAAGGAGCATTGACAATGAGAAAAATTACATCCGTTATTTTGGTTATGGCACTCATGCTTATTTCCTCCATGGCAGTTGTTAAATCGGCCAGTGCTGAAGAATTGAAAATGGTTGGTACCATTACAAAAATTGAGCTCGCTACAGATGGTAAATCAGCTACTGCCATCCTGAAAGACAGTAAAACAGAAGCGTTAATTACGATCTCGATAACAGACGACCTTACTCTCGATAAATTCAAAGACAAGCGCATAGTTGAAGGCGACGAAATCCGTACAAAATATGATGCTGAAGGTGGCAAGAACTTGAGCAAGATGTTCAAAAAGACCGCCGGATGTTAGTAAAAACGTTCAAGTGAATACTGCTGTTAGTTTCTGATTACATTAGTTTACAGGTGTGTGCATGCTGTTCAATTAATTTGAAATAGCATGCACACTAGAAAAGGAATTTTGATTCCTTTTTTATTTATCACAATATATTCAAAAATGCATATATCTGGATCTGTTAAAACAATCTGGTTGTTCGCCATTTGTTAACGTAACTCTTGTCAATATATGAAAGGAAACGACTCGCATGTCACGAATAATTGTTGCAATACTAGTTGGTTGCTTAGCAATGGCAACCGTTGTCCAAGCCAAGGATCATCCGGGGAAAGAGCAGATTCTCAAAGAGGGATATCAAGGGCCGAAAACCTGCGAAAAATGCCATCCAGGGAAAGCAAAAGAATTTCTTGGGACGGTACATTGGAAGCATGCCTCAAAGGTTGATCACGTCGATAATCTTAACCCTAATGAAGAGTACGGCATGAAGAACCGAATTTACACGATGTGTAACGGTAATGATATTGTCAACAATCTGAAGGAAGTACCGCCCAATGCACTTGGAAAAACGAAGTTTACCGGTTGTAATACCTGTCACCCCGGTGACCATGCCAGTGATGTTGGCAGTACCGGACCGGAAGCTGAACAGGCTATTGACTGCCTGATCTGCCATTCACAAAAGTATGATTATAGTAAAAGAAAGCCTGCTAAAGACAAGAACGGCCGGGTTGTAATGACCCAGGATCGCAGTACAGAGGCAGCGGCAAACATTGGCCGTCCGACCGTCAAAAATTGCATGATTTGCCACGAAGCTGCCGGCGGTGGTGCCATGATCAAGCGTGGCTTTTCAATGGCTAAAGATGCTGAAGTGCATGTCACCAAAGGTATAATCTGTGTTGACTGTCACCAGGTAAAGAACCACAAATTCCCTACCGGTCGCGATCCCAACAACTGGGCACATGACGGCATCTATATGACCTGTGCCGGCGAATGCCACAGTGAAACGCCGCACAAAGATGCCGATTATAATAGACACACAGCAAAAATCGCGTGCCAGACATGCCATATTCCGAAGACCGGCGGAGCTTTTTCCAAAGATTTCACCAAATGGGAAAAACAATCCAATGGCTTTTATGAGCCATCGACTCTAAAGCGTGAAGTAAATGAAACAACGCCCGTCTATGCCTGGTACAATCTGACGGTGACCAATACTCCGCAGTTTATTGGTCCTAAGGGAAGCAGGACGGACGGTAAAAGTAAAATTTACCCATTCAAAATATTCCAGGGTAAAGCGTATTTCAACAAGAAGAACGGGCAGTTATTGTCCATGGACTTTGCACCGCCAATTGCAAATGGGGACTCGCTGGCAGGCGTAGCCTCTGCGGCTAAGATTCTTGGTATCAAGGATTATGAACCGGTTCCTGGCTGGCAGACAATTTACTTCGGCAGTAACCACCAGGTAACTCCCAAAAACAAGGCGCTCAGCTGCGCTAACTGCCATGGAGTTAATGGTGTGCTTAATTTCAAGGAACTTGGCTATAGCGAAAAGGAAGTAAATAAACTTACTACCCCTGAACTTTATTTTGAAAAGGTGCTTAAGCAACAGCAAGAGAACGAATAATAGCGGGCCCTCCACACGCTATTCAGGATAAGGGGAGGAGCAGCTTTCCTCCTCTTATTCTCTTGTTCTTTAGAAGAAAACGTAACTCTCCATAACAGATATCCTCTTTCGTATTAGGTTGATAGCGGAGGTTAATCGTGTCGCAAAAATTCTCTCGTAGAACTTTTTTGAAGGCAGCCGGAGCATTGACCGCCGGTGTTGCTGCAACAACGACCGTCCCCAAGCAGTTTCTTTCCTGGGCAGAAGTTGAGTCGCAAAAAGATTTGAAGCAGATTCCGACCTTTTGTGAACTCTGCTTCTGGAACTGTGGCTTAATCGCCAAGGTAGAGAAGGATAAGGTAGTCAAAATAGATGGCAATCCATTGAGCCTTCGGGGGCGAGGCCGCCTCTGTGGTCGCGGCAATGCTGCACTGGGTGCTCTTTATGACCCTGACCGGTTGAAATACCCAATGATTAATACCGGCAAGCGTGGCGAACCAGTTTGGAAAAGAGCAACATGGGATGAAGCATTTGGGCTGATCTCTCAGAAAATGAATACGATCAAGGAAAAGTACGGCACCGGCGCATTAGCGATGATATATCACGGCACCGGCGCTGCTTTCTGGAAACACTTGCTACATGCTTATGGCGTATCGACATTTGCTGCACCATCTTTTGCACAGTGTCGTGGCCCACGAGATATTGGTTTTGTACTCACCTTTGGTTCTGACGTTGGTTCTCCTGAATATTATGACTTCAGCAAAAGTAAGTACATTGTCCTGCTCGGCTCACATCTGGGTGAAAATGCCCATAACAGTCAGGTACAAGATATAGTAAAAGGGTTTTCAAGCGGTGCAAAACTGACCGTTGTTGACCCGCGCCTTTCCAATATTGCCTCCAAAGCCGATCGCTGGTTACCAATCAAACCTGCCACAGATTTAGCATTACTTCTGGCCTGGATCAGAATAATTATTGAAGAGGATCTCTTCGATAAAGATTACGTAGAGAAATATGCCACCGGATTTGATGAATTACGTGCGGCAGTTCAGCAATATACACCTCAATGGGCTGAAGCTGAAACGACTATCGCGAGTGATGTGATTGTGGACGTTGCCAGGGAGCTTGGTAAAAACGCACCGAATGTCTGTATAGGTGCTGGACGCTACGCAACCTGGTATGGCGATGATACCCAGCGAAGCCGTGCGATTGCAATTCTAAATGCTCTGCTTGGTTCCTGGGGTCGTGAGGGCGGATATTTCTTCCCAACAGGAGTGAAGGTGCCGGAATACCCAGGGCTGCCAGACTATCCCCATCCTGAAGAAAAGGCTAAGCTTGATGAAGCGTATCCTTTTGCCCTATTACAAACAACTACATCCATCCGGCAGACAACAATGAGTGGTGCTCCGTATCCAATCAAAGGATGGTTTGTGTACGGCTCCAACCTCATGAAAACAACGCCGGATAAGCAGGAAACCATCAAGGCGATTCAGAATCTTGACCTATTGGTGGCCATTGATACCATGCCGGTTGATTTTATTAATTACGCTGACATTGTATTGCCTGAATGTACCTATATGGAGCGTTATGATGAACTCGCTGTCGGTAAGTTTAAAGGAATGTCAGAGGTTTCATTACGTCAGCCAACCGTCGATCCACTGTTTGAATCAAAGCCTTCCTGGTGGATGGCCAAGGAGTTGGGAAATAAACTGGGATTGGCAGATTTTTTCCCCTGGAAAGATGGAGAAGAGTACCTTGCCAAACGCTGTGAGGCAGGAGAAATAGACTTTGCCGAGTTAAAAAGAAATGGAGTGATTGTAAAAAAAGGCGGTAATCCCTACATAACTGCAGACTTCCAGCCTGATTTTGGTACGCCGTCGGGAAAAATTGAATTGTACTCAAAGCAGTTGGTTGAAAAGGGATTGGATCCAGTTCCTCAGTATACGAAGCATGCATCCCCACCAAACGGTTATTTCCGATTACTGTTCGGACGCGCACCATTGCACACATTTTCCCGCACGACAAACAACTTCATGCTAACTGATCTACAGAAAGAGAATTATCTTTGGGTTAATGCAAAAAAAGGCAAAGAACTGGGGTTAAAAAGCGGTGAATATGTAATGCTGGTCAATCAGGATGGGGCAACAGCAAAAGGGCGAATTAAAGTCAAGCTGACCCAACGACTCCGTGATGATGCTGTGTATATGAACCATGGTTTTGGAGTGCATTCCAAAGGAATGAGCCGTGCCAATGGCCAAGGCATTGCTGATGATGATTTGATCACTAAATACACTATCGATCCAATCATGGGAGGCACTTCCATGCGAGGAAATTTTGTCAAGATTGTGAAGGGGGCCTGATATGCAGATATTCGGAGTATTTATTCCAGAAAAAAGCAGGCTTCAAGATTATTTCAACCAATTTAGACAGGGGAAAGGCGGATTCATTGTCTACCTTGCCCTTTTTGGTCTTATTCTCGGCGGTTTTGGATTCGGCAGTATCTTTGTTTTCGGCCATGGGCATACCATAAACACTTCCAGTACGGTACCATGGGGTCTGCAAATATCCACCTATGTCTATTTTGCGCTGGTGAGCGGTGGCTGTATTTTTACTAATTTTATTGGCAATATGTTTTTTCTCGAAAAATATAGGCCATTGGCATCACGAGTTATCTTCATGGGGTTGATTACCGCCATCGCCGGATTTGCGTCGCTGGCATCCGAGCTCGGACATGTGGAGAGGATGTACATGTTTCTGGTTTCGCCAAATCCGACCTCTCCTATGTTTTGGATGTCGGTCTGGTATACTGCTGATATTACCATCCTGCTGGTAGAATACGTCAATATCCAGCGCAATAAACATTCCAAGCCGATGCTGTACGCATCTTTTGTCATTCCTGTTATCACCTATTGCTCGCTTGGCAGCCTTTTTGGGGCTGTTGGGACCATGCCGTATTATTACAGCTCCCTATTACCGATCTATTTTCTGTTCAGTGGCTTCCTGAGCGGCAATGCTCTCTGCGCAATTATAGCAGCTTTCCAATCGAAAACATCCGGAAGCATGAAATTAATCAAGCCCTTTATCAGGCTGCAGAAAATTGCACTTGCATCGGTGTTCGTGCTGACTTTTTGCCGAATCATTATCGGAGTATCAAGCAACCTCAGTGGTTATGAGGTGTTCCGTGAAACTTTCTTCCAAAACGTGATATTTGGCATTTTGGGTGCGTTGGTTATTCCTTTCTTGATTCTCATGTATAAGCGTACGACTGGAGCACTCATATTTTCCAGCGTACTTGTACTGATTACACAATTCATGGCGCGGCTTGACCTCGTTGTTGAGGGGTTTCGGGTCCCGGTTTTCAGGGCTTACGACATGCCGGAGCGCATCAGTTATTTCCCCTCGATATTCGAATTTCTGGTGGTTTTGGCATCTGTTTCGCTCGTTGCGTTAGTGTATGTGGTCTGTGAGAAAACCGGCCTGTTTGAAATTGCCGGAAAGGAGAGCCACTGACATGAACTCGACTGAAGATAAAGATATTCTTGAAATTATGCAGGCAGATCTGGGCAGAGCCCTTAAAAAACCCCGTAATCAGCGGCGTTGGGCCATGGCAATCGATTTGAAAAAATGTATCGGCTGTCATGCCTGCACCACAGGGTGCATGTCAGAGAATTTAACTCCACCCGATATTCATTATCGTCCGGTTAAGGAAGAGGAGCTTGGCGAATATCCAAATACCGGAATGCGCTTTTTACCACGTCCCTGTATGCAGTGCGAAGCACCGAGTTGTACCCAGGTATGCCCGGTCACTGCAACTTACAAACGAGATGACGGCATAGTGGTCATTGATTATGAGAAGTGCATCGGTTGCCGCTATTGTTTGGTGGCTTGCCCATACGGAGCCCGTTCGGCTGACGTAGGCCATTATTATACCGGTGATTTTCACACAAAGACCTATGAAGTAGAAAACTCGGGTGAGTACGGTAAAACGTCAACGCGAACCAGCCATTGGCGGTCTCCTATTGGTAACGCTCGTAAGTGCCATTTCTGTGCGCACAGGATTGAAAAGGGCGAACTAACCCGTTGTACTACTACTTGTCTTGGAAGCGCCACGTATTTTGGTGATATCAACGACCCTCATGCATTAATTACCAAACTGATTAATAAACCGAATGTGATGAAATACAAGGAAGAGTTAGGTACCAAACCTATGGTGTATTACATTACTTGATATCTGCATATTTGTAGCAACTTATGGTGTTTAATTCAGCCGGCATGCCGGTATTCCTCAAATAAAGGAGAAGTCACATGAAAAAGATGGTTGCGTTATTGGTTTCAGCACTGATGGTCCTGAGTTTATCTATGATTGCAGTTGCTGCGGATGAGAAGACAGCAGACAAATCCGTAGTCGAAAAAGCTGACCAGAAAGATTCTAAAAAAGCTGATAAGAAAGATGCAAAAAAAGATAAAAAGGATATTAAGAAAGATGACAAGAAAAAAACTGGTGAGGCAAAGCCTGCTGCCAAGGGCAAGAAAGAAGTCTCCGGTTGTTAGGGACGGCCTTATAAATGACTGATGTTATTGCTAAAAAAAACAGGGTACGCCGTTTGGCTGCCCTCTTTTTTTTGATGATGCAGATGATGATATGTGTAGCATGTAGCTCACAAAACAAGGTGGAAGGGTGCATTTCGTGCCATAGCAACCTTGAACATGCTTCAAAAAGCCATCAGGGTTGCATTGACTGTCATGGCGGCGATGGCACCTCAAATGAAAAAAAAGTAGCGCATGCCACCTTGTATAGCAATGCTAACCCATCCTCTCCAGAAAGCTGGGATAAAAGTTGTGGACGCTGTCACTATTATCAATTGGAGAGGGTGAGATCAACCCTTATGCAGACCAATGAGGGGATAATCCGCAACATTCAACTGACATGGGAAGGTATGAATGGTCATTCTTATACCTCAAACGGAGGAAAATATTTTGATTCAAATGGTAAAACGGTTGAGTACGAACCAGTAGAGCGTCTTGATAATATTTCAGGTGAGTTGTACCGGAAATTTTGTTCTCGATGCCATATTGGTTCGGTCAATGCGGATTCATATGCGGCTGCCCATGGATCTGGTTGTACTGCTTGCCACTTTCCTTGGAATGATACTGGTACATATGAGGGGCACGACAAAACCATGAATGGCAAAGCCGGTCATTCTAACAATCACATTATGACTCCACTGCCAGATACTCAAGTCTGTGCACGTTGCCATAATCGCAGTGGTCGAATTGCTTTGTCCTATCAGGGATTGTATGACGGCAATAACAGCTTGATACCAACCCGCAGGGGCGAACCGGGGCCTATCATGTCCAGCGGTGCCCGCAATCTGATCAGTATTGTGCCAGATGTGCATTTTTCAGCCGGTATGGAGTGTATTGACTGCCATACATCGCGTGACGTGATGGGCGATGGTTTTACATACCGCAACATGTATCTGCAGACTGAAATTTCCTGCGAGGATTGTCATGGTAGTTCGATACAGCGACCACGTTATCTCGAGGTTACGCGAGAAAATGATGAGGCGCTCCGTGAGTCAAAAAGCTATAAGCAGCCCGTTGCATACGGTATGCATATGATACAGACCACGAGGGGACGTAGCTTTTCAAATGTATATTATAAAGACGGTGTCGTCTGGCTACAGGGTAAACGGAGCGGGAAACTGCATCGTAGCAAGGTCATCACAGGTACTGCCGAACACACTATTGCAGGACATGAACGCCTGGAGTGTTATTCATGTCATTCACACACATCTGTTCAGTGTTACGGTTGTCATACGCGTTATGATAAGGGCAAACCCGGGATGGATTTCATAAAGGGGGAAGAAACTCCGGGAGCTTTCAGCGAAACGGAGGATTACCGCATGCTCTATCCGTTCCCGTTGGCACTTAACCAGCGAGGTCGCATATCACCGGTAACACCTGGCTGCCAAACCTTCGTTACGGTAGCTGAGGCGGATGGTACTCTTTCTAAAACAGAGTACGTTTCTAAATTCAAGGGGAAGCAACAACTACGGTTTGCCCCATTCTATTCACATAACAGTAGCAAAAAGGCGGTTTCTTGCGTCGAATGCCATGGCAACCCTGCTTTTCTGGGTTTTGGGCAACATATTGTCGAGGGGAACAGCATCAAGGGGACTTTGATTTGTGAACGCTCGGACAGCAAACCTCTTGACGGGTATCTGACAATAGAAAATGGGCGGGTAAAAGCATACTCCGCCATTACCCGGGAAAATAGTCGTCCGTTGAATGGAGCCGAAGTAAAACGAACTTTGTCAGTTAATCTCTGTCTACCCTGTCATGGTAAAGCTCGTGACCCTATATACAGGAAAGGGATAAATCCGCGTGCGTTGGAAGATACTCTTCATCGTCAGCTTCTTTCTAAGCCTTGATCTGAATGCGATTGCCGCACATCAAGGATTAGTTTGCAGTTCGTGTCACCGGCAGGGTGGAATTTACAGTGATCCGGCTTCCCGTGCCAACCGGGCTGTTGGGTGTGCCGTTTGCCATCAGGGTCATGAGCGGATATTCGACCATGCTATGGGACAACGTACCGGTGAGAAACTCTTTGTCCAACGTAGCTATGGCCGGTATGACTCTGATTTTTGGGAGAAGAACTGCAATTCCTGTCATTTGAGAGGGTGTCTTGATTGTCACGGCGGACGCGGACTATCAAAGCCCACAGTTGCAGCTTGTCAACGCTGCCATTCCGGATATTACGCTGGGTGGGATTATTCGGGCCGGGCTCCGCGTGAAGATAACATGCGCTACCAGCGGGGTATCACTGTCAATGGCGAAGTGTTCTTGAAGATGCTTCCTGATGTTCACTATAGTTCCGGAATGACCTGTGGATCCTGCCATTCGATGAAAAGTCTCGCAGAAGGCAGGAAGTATTCAAAACGATGTCGAGATTGTCATATACCAAGCATGAAGGTTCTGGAACATCGCATTTCTGCTCATCTGCACCGGCTTGAATGTTATGCGTGCCATTCGGCTTGGGCACCACAAGAGTATGGTACATTTTTCCTCCGTTTCCGAGATGCGCAGATGAAGAAAGACTTCGATCTCGTACCAGGTTCAAGCACAGAATATTTGCGGAGTGCGTATCTGAAAAAACAGGATTTATCACCTCTGGGAATTAATACTGCTGGTCGTATCAGTCCGATTAGACCGATGTTTATTGCCTATTATACTGACATAATGACGGCAAGAAACAATGGTCCTGAGAATACGTTGCTGGCGGCAGAATGGAGAGCATATTTTCCACATACCATCCAGCGTGGTACGGTGACTTGTGAACGATGCCACGATAATCCGAGCCGATTTCTCATTGAACCAGAAACGAGCCGAATCTACAATCTCGAAAAAGATGGTTTGGGGCTTGAATCTTTCTGGAATCAAAAAGGACAGCGAGTCAGTAACGGTAGTTTCATAACTACTGCGAGATATCTTCGCATGAGTAGCAAAACTCCGGCATACACGAAAGCATATGTGGAAAAATGGCAGACCTTTCTCAATCACGTCGAAAATTCATCAAAACCCTGACTTTCCTGTTTGTTTCAGGAGGGCTGCTGGTGCGCTATCTTACCCCGCTCACACCTGCTAAGCGGAAAGTGCTTGTTGCCACTGCCGCCGCAGATGTGCCGCTTAACGGGGCATTGGTGTTTCAAAAAGAACGTCTGGCAGTAATTAAGGACAATACCGGTTTCTATGCATTAAGTTTGGTCTGTACCCATCTGGGTTGTACTGTCACCGTATCGGAAAATTCATTTTCTTGTCCCTGCCACGGGAGCCTGTTCAATAGGCAAGGAAAAGTTGACCGGGGGCCGGCATCCGAGCCACTCAGAAGACTAAAATTGGTAACAGATAACGGTATGATAAAGGTTTACGACGTATGATTCAGGATTTTATTAAACATCTTTTCCCCCGTGTCGTATTAGAGAGGAATCTACGTTTAAGTTATACCTTTTGTCTGGGAGGCTTGGCGTTTGCTGCCATCCTCATAATGATGGTCAGCGGCATGCTATTACTTACCTACTATCAGCCAACCCCTGAACGGGCATACAGCTCGGTTCTTTTTCTGGAAGCATCGGTATGGGGAGGCAAGTACCTGCGAAGCCTGCATCGTTTGACCTCTCATGCTGTTCTTATTCTAATCATGTTGCATACTTTAAGAGTTATACTGACCGGTGCATACCAACGGCCAAGGCAGCTCAACTGGGTAATTGGTTGCATTCTGCTGTTCCTGGCAATTTTTGAAGCATATACCGGTTATCTCCTTCCTTATGACCAACTGGCCTTCTGGGCGACCCAGACCGGAATGGAACTTCTGTCTGCTTTACCGTTTGGGTCATTTCTCCGTTCCCTGCTTGTTCCTGATGGAGTGGGCCAAGGACTGTCGTTGCTTCGTTTTTATGCACTACATATTGCGATTATTCCACTTGTCGTATTGCTACTATCGTTTCTACATTTTTACCGTGTCAGAAAGAACAAAGGCGTTCTACCCTATTTATGAAAAATGAATTTATTAAAAGCTCACCTCATTTTTTCAGGCTTATCAGCCAATCTATATATGCACTGGTTCTCACTCTTTTTGTGTTCGCTGCATTTATACCGGCACCTCTTCAGGAACATGCCAACCCGGCTATTACCCCCAACCCGGCAAAATCTGCCTGGTTTCTTCTTTGGATTCAGGAAATGGTCAGCTGGTCGCGTTTAATGATTTATCCGGTTATGATTTTGGGGTGTCTGTTCGTCTTACTTCCCTGGCTCCCCGTTGGACCGCATATTCATAAGGCAAGTTGGTTCCCAAGTAGTCAGAATAAAGTTTCATTTATTACCATCTTGTTGGGTGTCATTTTTGTGGCATTGACAATTTTTGCTATGTTTTTCAGAGGTGCTAATTGGTCTTTCGTGTACTGATTGCCCTTCTGTTTGTTTTTTCTGTACCAGCATGGGGTAAACAATCACATCAATACTGTGTTTCATGCCACCAGATTCACTATGTTGAGCGTGGGAGTTGCACTGACTGTCATAAAGGCAATCCGGAGTCTGAACGTAAAAACATTGCCCATGAGAGAATACGTGCAGGTAAATACGTCCGCTTTACTTTGGGAAATGCCGTGTTGTTAAAGACGGGACAGCGCCTGATGGATCAACTCGCTTGCCGGCGTTGCCATGTTAGTGAAGGTCGAGGCAATAGCCTTACGACAAATCTTGATGGAATAGCATCTCGGAGGGCTCCAAGCGAGATGGTACAGTCAATTCGAAAGCCGGTCGCGAATATGCCTGATTTTGCGTTAACAGAAGAACATATAACCTTGTTGATAAACATCATTTTTTCAGGGTCGCATATCCAAAATGTCGATAAAGCCGGTCCGGTTAAAGTCCATTTTAATGTATCTAAAAATAAAGCACCGGATTTTTTTTCTACTAAATGTGGCAGTTGTCATCGAGTAATTAGCCCTCGTCTTGGTGCTCTCGGGGTAGGAAATGTCGGACCCAATATATCCGGACTGTTTTCAAAGTTCTACCCAAAGACATTTCGGGGTGACGGAACTTGGACGGGCCGGAATTTCGAGACCTGGTTAAAGAATCCGCGGATGATCCGAACGTGGTCGAGAATGCCGCCGGTCATATTGACCGGGGATGAAACACAAGCAATAATATCTATCGTTGGAACTTTTCCTGAAGATATGGTGTTTAAAGAGTTGTCTCGATAGCAGAATAGAGATCTGCATTATGGGGGGATGGTATGTTTTTCAATTACGTAATAATTTTGCTACTTGTCTGTGTCGCCAATACCGGAATATCTTCTGCGGGTGAAAGTTGTCAAGACTGCCACGGTAATTTTCAGTTGATGAGTACTCTTGGTAGTCCGGATTTTGCATTTTCTGCCAATGAGATTCAGACTCAAACTCATATGGACGCAACATGCAGTCAGTGTCACTTGGGGAACCCGACCGAAAATGAAAAATCGGCAGCACACAAAGGTATTTTACGTCCGCTGGTCGTTTCAAATAAAGGGTTTATGCCATTAACGTCTCTAAGGAAGTCTCCTCTTGGTTTTGGATTGAATCAGGCTAACAAGGTATTTGCTACTGTGATTAAGGACGGCAAAACAGTTAAGGATTCACAAGCTGTTGCACTTTCATGGCATGACAAGAAACGAGATACGCTCAGCCAAGATTTTAGTACAATGCAGAAGACCTGTGGTGCCTGCCATAAAAAAGAGTTCGACGAATTTGCCCGAAGTACAATGGGTACAAATGCAAAACAGAGGCAATACGGCGGGTGGTTGGATCCAAAGAGGGGACCTCACAACTGTGGCGCTTGGTTTGATGGTAATAATGACACTATTCAGAAAAACACTGTCGTTAACATGTCTATGCAAAGTAGCCAGATAAACCAGAAGGTCTGTAACACGTGTCATGTGGGATGCCTTGACTGCCATTATCTTCCGCAGAAGAAAGATCAGGCAGATGCTTCAAAAGGGGTACATACCTTTGTGAAAACTCCTCCTTCTGAAAGTTGCTACGGCAACGGCCGAACTTCCATTTGCCATGCCGGGCCAGAAGATAGAAGACGAGGGGCCGGATATTTTGGTGGTTCTTTCTCATTCCCGGAAGGTAATGAACCTGATGTACACTTGGCCGCGAAGGTAGGATGCCTTGATTGCCATGATAGTACCAAAACAAATCCGAATATCGGGCACGCGATGGTAAAAAGGCAGGCGCAAGACTCATGTCAACGTTGTCATTCAAATGTTGTAAAGAGCCATGCTCAATCATTACACAGAAACCTGACCTGTGAGTCATGTCATATTGGACGTGTTGCCGGGTATCAAGGGACATTCTGGGGACCGGGCAAGATTGCAGGAATCGAAACACCATATTTTAAATTCAAGGCATATTACGGTTACATGCCGGAGCCGATCCTCATAAAAGACCAGAGCGGGCTTTGGATTCCGGTAAAACCTTTTCCAATGGCAGTAATGAATCAGAAGAGTGAACCTCAGTTTCGGCCCGGTCTTCACTGGCGTTACCCTGGTGAACTTCCCGATCTTCAAAAAACTGATGATGCTTGGGGGTATGTTGGGGCTTCAAATGCGCTTCCTGAGAATAACAAGGCGATGTTGTGGATACAGATTGATAAGATGTCTCACAAGCTCGGTAAAAGTCGTTCCTGCGAATCATGCCATGCGAGTACAGATGGCTCACAGGTACAAAAGGTAACGTGGGAGTACAGTGATCCAGGGGCTATGCCGTTTAATGGGAGCCATCAGGTGCGTGCTGACAAAAGTGGCTTATTCATTGAAGGAATGCAGTCGGAGCCTATCCAACTTGAAAAGGGTTTCAGTCTGTCTGCTTTTGCACCATGGATTTATCTTGGTAATTCCTGGAAGATTGCTGGAGACTATGCAATCCCTCGACTTAAAAATAGAAAACTCTATGAGGAGGCCCGTAATAATCCAGATTTAAGGCGCATAAATGCCGTAATGTATCATTGATACAGAGCTACGGAATCTAACACTTCTGCAAGAAATTATATCGTTCTGCACAAGTGTTCATCCCAAGCCTCCAGCGTTAATAGCCTTCCAATTTAAAATTGGAAAACAGAATCTGCCAGGTAACAATCATCGTAAAAATAAAAAACGATGCAATGGATACTATTGCAAGCCTCCGCTGAATTACTGGAATGATGGTTTCAAGACTTTCCTTATGCCGAAACGCTTGCAATAGCCCGATCCCAAGTCCAGTTACAGTTCCTACCAATATCAAAATATACAGTGGATACCCAACATAACCGTACTCTTTCTGTAGAATGCAAAACGGACAGTGGTGGGAGGGCATTTCGTAAAAATAGAGTGAAATAAAAGAAATAACCGAAATAATTGAAATAATGAATGTTAGCCCGCTTAAGCAGGCGAAAAAGTAGGGCCCTTTCCCCTTTAGATACAGCCCTACACCCACTGTGAACGTTACAACCATACTCGAATAGAATATAATTTTCGTGGGAATGCTCGGCATCGCCAAAATATCAGAAGTAATCCCCCGAGAGCTTTGACTGAAAAGGCTGCCGCAGCAGGAAGTTATTATGTCCGGATTGAGTCCAAGAAAAAATAAGCTTTGAACTACGGCTTCCGTAATGATGAAGGGAACCATTATCAACAGCAGCAGATATTTGGCTCGGATAAGTGGATAATCATACCCCTGGTTGTCTGCGTGGTTAAGAATCAGCCATAGTCCTGCTAAAATGAAAGTGATAATTTTGAGCAGAAGAGTCGGATAGCCGAAGCTGTTGGCTGTCAGGGTTCCTACTGCGCACATGGCACCCACAAACAGGTGACAGATGCTATCAGCAGTCTGAATATACAAAAACAATGAAACCAATTGGAATGCCATAAAATAGCTGACAATAGTAGAAATCAGGTAAGTACGACGTTCCAGATCCAACTGAAGCTCACTCCCGCTGGTAATGTCCCAGCGCCGCAAAATAAGCACCCCATAGTAGGCCGCATATAATGTCATCACGCTGATTAATAGGGATGATGCGAACAGCGCCAAGATGCTCGGATTGAGGATCATGGGCTCTTTTCCTCACTGACGATCTGACCGTCGCGCATTTCTATCACCCGATCCGCCAGGTCGGAATCGTAAACAATCGGGTCATGGCTGGACAGGATAATGGTTGCTCCACCAGCCTTCAACTCCTTCATGATAGCCATGAATTCGTGGGATAACTTACTATCAAGGTGGGCGGTCGGTTCATCAGCTATAATGATGGTGGGATTGTTGATCAGCGCCCTGGCTATTGCCACCCGCTGGGCTTCACCTCCAGACAGGCACTCGATTTTGGCGCCGGCTCGTCTGCCGAGATCGAACAGCTCCAATTTTTCAATCGCTCTCTTTCGTAGTGGAGCATACTTTTCATTGGTTGAATATGCCGGGATCATCACGTTCTCAAGGGCAGAAATTCCCTTGATCAGATTGAACTGCTGAAAGATGAAGCCGAAAGTGGAGCGACGAATTTTGGTCAGAAACCGCTCAGGCAGGCTGGTAATTTCCCGTTCGTGAAGAAATATGCGGCCGGTGGTCGGGCGTGCCATGCATCCCACCAGGCCGAGCAGGGTGGTTTTGCCAGACCCGCTCGGGCCCTTGAGGACTGTCGTTTCATGCATCTCCAGATTCAACGAAACCCCGTGTAGCGCAGTGAATTCGTTAATTTGGCCGGCATTGAATATCTTGCTTATGTCGCGTACTGATATCATAAAGTCTCCTCAGCGCATGACCGCATCGGGGTCGATGGTTGCCGCCCGCCATGATGGAATGATAGTGGTTACGGTGTAGGGGACAACGGTCAGAAAGAAGAGTGTCGCCACTTGCCCGAAGTCGATAAATGGAGTCAGGCGGAAGGTGGGGTAGAGAGTTGACCATCCTTTCAGAACCGGCGCGAAAAGTGCCGACGACGTATAAAAGACATGGGCATAGGCCAGGATAGTTCCGATCAGAAAAGCTGACAGCGAAACCACAATCCCCTCCCAGAATTTAATCAGTAGGATATCTGAGGTCTCCCAGCCGACCGACTTAAGAATGCCAATTTCCCTTTGTTCCTCGGCAGAGAGACCACTGGCCTTATCCCAAGCAAAGATAATAAAAGCTATGGCAGCAGCACTGAAGATAACTGTAACAAGCCCGGAGCGCCAGCCGAAGACCGCATCATATGTGCGTTGTATTTCAGTGCGGACGATGGGGCGGGCTTCGGGGTACAAGTGAGTGATTTTTTCGGAAATAGTTGCGTACTCCCTGGGATTGCGGACTCTAAGTGCCAGGTCAGTGGCTTGGTCTGATGGTATTCCGGAGAAATCTCGGTAGTCCTTTTCTGAAAGCAATATCAGATCGCTGGTCAGCAATTGTGATTCATAGCTAAGGATGTTTCTGACGGTAAAAAAGCGCGGAAAACCGTCGTGTCCGTTAAAGACAATAATGTCGCCTTTATAAACTGATCGCATCGTGGAAATGCCACTGCCAATATCAATGCTTCCTGATTCGGGTGGATTTTCTGACGGAACCGTTAAGGTGTAATTTGCTTGAAAAGTAGTGTCATACTGGTAGCCCCATAAGCGTGGCCGCACTGAAATGACTCCGTTGATTTTACCAATCTTATCGCTCCAGCTTATTGGAATGGTCTGGTAGCGGCCAGTCATGGTGCGCTGAACGATTATCTCTGGTGATTCATGGAGTACCAGGGCCGCCTCTCGTTTAAGTGCGTATGTGAAAAAGAGCACTGAAGCCAGGATAAAGATGATTAAGGAATATACCAAGAGCAGCGCACCATTCTTCCCTTTGCGCCGCAACAACGACGAAAGAGTGAAATCAAGGATATGTCGATGATGTTCAATCATGTTTGCCATTACTCCTCACCAGATGTGGTGGAGGTACGACCAATGCGCCGGTGGGGAAATGCTCCAGTGACATTGGCGAGTCCTGAAAAGGTGTGGATGGGTCAGTCATACTCAAGTGCCTGGTATAACTCGCTTCGGTAAACAGGCAGAGGTCAGTAAGTTCCAACTGTCTCACCAGAGCAGTTTTGCGGGCGAAGAGTGGACCAGAGGTGATAACCACATGTGAGGCATATAGGAATATCCCGCCAAGAACTAAAATAAGACCCGCAGTTGTTCCCAGGTATATGGTCGAGTGCCGAAGTTCCATCAGTTGAGCGGCTTCAGTACAACCGGAGTTACATCGCGAAAACGGATAATGGATTTTCCTCTGTGATCCTTCATGAAGTCATGCGCTTCCGATTCCTTGGTGAAGGGGATCAACTCCCGCCCCATCGGGCCGTAAACATCACTCTCTAAGACATAGTATGCCGGAAGTGCATTTGTCAGGGCCAAGTCATAGTAATTTGTGACAAATACCGCGTTGATGTCGTCTGGTTTCTTGCCAGGAGCGTAACGGGACAGATTCAGGTAGTATTTGAACATGTCCTTGGCACCATCAAAATGAACAGTCAAGCCGTCTCTAAACTGGATCTGAGCTGCAAAATCCGGATACTTGGTCACGAACATGCCGCATACCGGGCATTTGTCCTTGGGGCCGACTTTGTGAGGTTTTAGGTCGCCAGCAAGTGCCAGTGAAGCTCCTGTTATGAATAGCACAATGCAAATAATGATCGCTTTGAGGGTTTTCTTCTTCATTGCGATTCTCCCTTTGGTTTGAGAACTTTTTTCATCTTGCGCCGCTCACGAATCTGTTTCGTATCCTTGTACATGTCTTCGTATGAGGCTTTAATGGCATCATCGAAAGTTGCCAGTGCCCCACCATTTTCTTTGATGAAATTCTCAGCGGCGTGCTTGTTGTCAAAAGCCCATTTGGCATTCATTGTCATAACTCCAGGCTTCTTGCCACCTAACACCCAGAAAGCCCTTTCCGCGTCGATAAGTTTTTTACTGTTATAGTCACCAACACCAATAGTCTTCGGTGATTTGTCGATATTATTGGCAAGATCAACAGCAGCACAACGAAGGCTGCATGTGCCAAAGGATGTACCATCATCATATTCAATCAATATCCTGCTATGGGCGAATTTTGCTCTGTCCATGCCGCAGTGGGTACACGATGGATGGTTATCAATATCAGAGCCTACCGCAAAACGATGCTGGCAAGTGCCAGTATGAATAAATTGACGAGAATGAGTTTTTTCCAGTAGTGTCCGGTTAAGGACTTGCATGTGATGGTGGCCCGTTTGTTATGGCAACTAATTCGTCAGAATCCTGTTCATCAGGTTCATCTGACATTTCGGCCAACTCGTTCTTGATTTTTATTCGAAGCTCTCTGACACGATTAATGCTGACTCTCTCGTTGTGCTCTTCATGACAGTAGATAGCCAGGAGCAGATAGGTGATGAGCCCGCCGAGTATTTGAGCCATCAGACCTTTTGGGCTTCTGGCAATCAGGTGGTACACGTTGAGATGCTGCTTCCACCAGCCGAAGAATATTTCGATATCCCAGCGAAGTTTGTAAGCAAGTGCGACATCTTCCGCTGACAAATCGAAACGATCGGTGGCAACAAAGTACTCCTTGTTGTCAACTGTGTAACCGACAACTCGTACCGGTTTTTCTGTCTGGTTCTGGTTTGCGGTTCCCAGAAGGGCCTTGACATCAAGAAAGATGTGACTTCCTTCGGGAACCGGATGCTGTTCGAGAACGGTTTTTCTGGTGCTCTTTCTAATACGGCAAATGAAGTGTTTTTCTTCCGTCTGCCACTCGTCGAAGTTTTTATGGCACTGGTAGTAGCGATCCATCACCCCCGTTTGGCCGGGCTCCAGGATCTTGGCTACAAAGGGGCGCTCATCAGCTTTGCCAGCGGAAAGAAAGATCTTTTCCGGAATTGCCCGGTTCAGATCAAACCCAACATGCACTTTGGCCTTTTTGCTGCCATCCCGGTAATCAGCCCATTGCATGGAAGCAACAGCATCAATCAGAGAACCATCTATGGCGACCAGATTACCAAGACGTGGATGCAATGTCGGCAGAAGCTTTTTTGCCTTGGCCTGAAGCCGGTGATACATCTCGCTGAGCTGTTCCAACGCTCTGGAATTGATCGCCTCAAAGAAGGTGCTTCTACTGACTCCTTCCGGTGGCGCAATATGGGAACGGGCAAAATCATCTTGCTCCATAACCTGTAGTAGCTCGCGCCCCGATTCGTACTCATGAAGATGCAGATACACCAGTGCTTTCAGGTGATGCTCAAAGGTAAACGTCATTGGCCTATTACTCCTCGAAACAAGTGGTGGCATCAAGGGTAACTCATCAAGGGCCGGTTTGAACATACGTTTGTACGACAATGGTGCTTTACGCTTCACCAAGGGTTTTAGCTGTTGTGGCATTCATAACTCCAGTAATATTAGATAGTTATGAAATTCCGCCACCAAAATATTTTCTCAAAAGTCAAGATAAATATTTGCTAACCAGCTATTTTTATTCATATTTTAAAGAACAATCCGGCAATGCAATTGTCTAACCGGACACTACTGAGTTTTTTCATATTTAGTCTCCATATGATTTTGGTTTTTTAAACTGCTTTACGACAAGTTTTTCCAGTTTTTCTATTGTGATATCTCCTTGGATCTTTTCCCGAACGATGCCGTTTTTGTCGAGGATAAAAATAGTTGGAAAGCCAAAAAGATTATACTTTCTGAATATTTTAGAGTCTTCATCTCTTAGCATCGAAAAAGTTAAAGAGTAATCTTTTGCATACGACTCGACAGCCGCTTTAGAATCTCCCACATTTACTGCCACAACTGCCAAACCTTTATCTTTGCTTTCACTTTGAAAAGGCTGAAGCATTTTCAATATGTCCCCACAGCAAGAACTTTTCCAGAAATAGAGGACAACAACCTTGCCTTTGAATTGACTCAGGTTGACAAGTTTCCCATGCATGTCTTCGCCCGAAATCTCTGGTGGATTATCACCAATTTTGATTCCTTGTTTGTTGTCGCATCCCAAAGAGTAAGCAAGGCTTGCCAACATAATGATCGATAGAAATACTTTCATTCTTTATCCTTTTAACGTAGCCCCTGCATTTCTTACATTTTAATTGTTGTCAGGCTAAAACAAAGGAAATCGTCTGCTAAAATTGATCGTACCGCTCGCAAAATATCCGCCTCCAAGCTTTGCTTTTTCCGAAGCTCCAACGGAGTAATGGTTGAGGTCTTCATAGATCGGGACTCCCCCCGATCCACGTACGCTGAAGGTACCACCCAGGGCTGTCATGAATTTCCACTCAGCGACGCCCGTTATATTACTTTTGAAGCCACCTGTGCTGTCCATGTTTTGGCTAAGATATCGATCTTTAGCCGCCAAAGCCCCATCTATTTCAAGTCCGATCATGATGTCATAATTGGGCGTGTAGTGGATCGCGGCCCCAAAACGTGTCGTATCACCGAATTTGTAATCATCACTGTTTTCCAACATGGTTGTATAGCTTGCCAGGTAGTGAAACCATAAATCCTTAAAGCGATGTGAAAACAGTAGGCCGCCGGTGAATGAGAATGCGCCTGTGCCGATTTGCAATCCGGGCATTGTGATGAATTCCTTCTTGAATTCACCGGTAGGGGCAGTCATGCTTGCAAGTAAACTGAAAAACTGGCTGTAATAGGAGTTTTTCCAAAGGTTGTAGCGGACATTCAGATCGAGGTCGCCGATACCAGAGTTCTTCGTGGTCTCCGTTACACCCCCGGATTTTTTATAGCTTTCCATACTTTTATCGTAGTATGCGGTGGAGATGCCAAGGGATACATTGTCGGTCAAGCTATAATTGATCATCAACATTTCACTGTCTGTCGTCATTTTCTTGGGACTTGCCACCTGCCCGGGCCTTTTAACGAAATCAAGAGGGTCAACACTTCCCGACCCTAATTTCACTGTATCCATGGTCATATGCATATAGCCAATTCCGGATGCAAACGATCCTTTAGGCGATAAAACGGCAGTCTTGATTCGAGTTGGCATAGTCATCCCCATTGGAGATATGCTCATCAGGGCCTGAGTAAAATTTAAAGTTTCACCGCCTTCTTTTGTCTTGAAACTCTCCGCATCGTCCAAGCTTTTAAACGCAATAATGTTTGGCATCATATCTGGCATAATTTTGCTGCCAATTACGTATATTGCTTTGTCTGCCGGTGTAATGACCTTGTTTTGCCAGTCATGTACCTCTATTGAAGAAAACGCATCTGGTCCACCTTTGTCATTAACGCTTCTAAGCATACAGGCAACACCACAGGTCTCATATTTTTGCCCATTTTTTAGTTTCAGCTGGGTTGAAGTGTCGTGGAACTGATCTATGTACATACCGCAGATTCCACAGCTATGCCTATCTTCTTTCTCTTCAGCAGATACAGCTGAAACACATAAAATAAGAACAAGAACAACAGTCCATATCTTATTCATATTACTCCCCCTTTATCCGAGCTGCCGAAAGCGTTTCAGGGGTAAAAGCCTGTAAACGGCTGGAAATTCGGTGCCGTAAGCTTCATACCCTTGACGCCACGTATCTCGACCGGCAATAATCCCCGCATAGCGGTGGCTGTCTGACTCAGAACGTACAGAGAGACCTCTGCTAAAGTTGATTCTGGATTTCTCCCTAATCTCTCTCTTGGTCGCAGTTAGTCGCTTCAGTTAGATTAATTGGTGGTTTTCTTGCTTGGGGGGAGGAACGAGCGGTTCAATATGACGCGAAATCAGGTGAGGAAACTGGTTGGAATACAGAGTATCTGAATATGATAGGCAAATCTGTTTAGGGAAGTAGTAGGGTAGTATTTCATTTGTGGAACCACTCGTGAGGATAATGACCTTCTCACTCCCACAGGGGCATCCACATGATGCTATAACAGCCTTTTTGCTGGTGGGTTTCTTCTTGCAGCAGTCGGGGTTCGCAGATTCATTTTCGTGTTTATGGGCTTCTTGCGCTCTTTTTTTGCTGCAACAACAGGTATTTGATGCTTTACCCTCTGCGGAACAACCGCAAGTTATGCAGTCACCGGTACATTCACCTGTTATGGCATGCAATACTGTCTTTGAATGCATGGCAATTGAAGCAAGTGGGCTACACGAAATAACCAGGTAGATAACAGCCAAAACAGCAGCGATAAGTTGACGCCTTGCATGTATTATTCTAATATATTTGGATAAATTTAACATATTAAACTCGGTATAAAAATACTGAAATAAAACGGCTTATCTCTCATGCTATTATCTGGTTTAAGCATACTATGATTTCAATAACGAGCAATGAGAGTTCATCCTAAATTTTTATCAGTGCACTTCTCGGGAATAAGTACGTCTTTGTCCTAATTCCCGTTTTGGCTCTTTTCTCAGTACTCGTACTACTGTCATTTAATTCACACAATTACCAATGCCTAAATAGTGCACGTGACTTGCTTGGGCCATGGCGATGAGTTGACTTTACTAATATCGGAATCCAGCTCCGATTCGTTGAAAACCCGGTGTAGAGTCGGTTTCCGATAGTATAGTTAA
>Ga0118677_10004850_pt1 | contig 24089 bp, 22 predicted proteins | sample AliMusrvi5mmetaG_FD_86154 | JGI IMG/M metagenome (GOLD analysis project Ga0118677, IMG submission 86154)
CTAAAGCCTAGCTTAACCATTTGGGCCGCTGCTTGTCGGACCTTTGGCATATGTGGATTTGTTGTATATGACATGTACATAGTTTACATAGATTCTGCGTCCAAGCTATTGAACCATTACGTTATAGTTGACAATAAAGTTGTTTGGGTGTATAATAGAGCTTGAACTGAAATTAAGGAGGATTTCAATACCGTCTGTTTAATAAACCAAAAGGAGGTGGGCGTTGAGAAAGAGAACTACGTTAAACATTAAGCCTGACTGTGTGGAGCTACCAGGTGTTCTTCAGGACGTGATGAGCTGTATCCTGAATTATAACCTGTGCATTATCTATGCAGCCAGAGTGCATCGGTCCGAGGAATTTTGGCGGGAATTTTACTACGAAAAGGCGACTGACCCGTCGTTTCCGGATTTCGTCGGCTTTGTAGCCTGGCGGGCATCAATGCCCACGATTGAATTTATCATCGAGGGTGATGATAACGTTGTGAAGGTAGTCAGGGAGCAGGTTTTGCCATTTCTTCGCCTAAAATATCAAAAAGATGTGAGGCAGAATGGATTTCACGCTTCCGATTCGGATAAGGCGGCAGAAAGAGAGATTTGCCTGATGTGCCGTTCTAGTCTTGGGTGAGGCTGGATTGCGATAGAGAGCGCGGGACCTTTGAATAGGGGCCTGCGCTCTATTCATTTGTAAAATTTTTAGGTATACTGACTGACATGGCACACGAAATTGAAACAAAGGTTTTAGATATTGACGCAAAAATTTTAAAAGAAAAATTAATTTCTTTTGGCGCCCAAAAAACACAGGAGACCAGGTTGATAGTGGATTGGTATAGAATTAAAGGGATTAAAGAAGGAGAGGACCCTTGGTTTTTACGAATCAGATCAAATTCTGAAGGTAAGAACGAGGTGACCTGGAAGGCCAAGTCTGATATCCTTGGAATTGCCCGTAAGCATAAGGAAATTAATTTTATTATCGCCGAGCCGGAAAAACTTTCAGATCTGTTTGAGGAATTAAATCTGGAGAAGTACGCTCATCAGGAAAAAGATCGCGTAACTTTTATTTATAAAGACTGGCAGTTTGATATTGATCAGTATCCTAAAATGCCAGCCTATCTGGAAATTGAAGGAAATAGTGAAGAAAGTATTAAAGAAGCAATGTCTCTCTTGGGTTTGGAAAACAATAAAACCTGGGCCAAAGGTGAACGCATTTTAATTCAGGATACTTATGGCTTGGATTGGTATGATATGAAATTTTAACCCTTTCTATTTTGGTGAAAATGAAGTATTCTCTACTGCATGGCAAAGGAAGAGACAATATTGAGATTTGAAAAAGTTAGCTTTGGCTATGGTGAAAACCACCCTCTATTGATCGAGGTGGATTTTTCCGTTAGGCGGGGGACCAAGACTACCATCATGGGTCAAAATGGTGCCGGGAAAAGCACCTTGTTTGGGCTTATTACTAGAAATATTTTGCCGGACAGTGGAATCATTAATGTGGTAAACGGTGTGACTATTGCGCTCTCGCGCCAGGTGATTCCTAGAAATGAACTTGATTTGACGGTTCGAGAATTTTTTCTAAAATGTTTTCCGGAAAAAATTTATGATATTGATCCACGAATAGATGATATTCTGGAGGTGGTAAATTTAAAGGGCCATGACAAAGTGCACGATAGAATTGTCCGGTCATTTTCTGGTGGTCAGCAAGCCCGGTTACTATTAGCCTCAGCGTTGATTCAAAATCCGGATTTATTATTACTAGATGAGCCCACCAATAATTTAGACAAGGCGGGGATAGAGCACTTAACAAAATTCTTAATTAATTATCAAAAGACGGTAATTGTTATTTCTCACGACGCCCATTTCCTGAATAGTTTTACGGACGCCGTGCTTTATTTGGATGTTTATACTCGTAAAATAGAGCAGTATTCTGGTAACTATACAGATGTGCGAGATCAAATAATGGCGCGGATGGATAGAGAAAACCGTAAGAATGCCTTGTTACTGAAGGAAATTCAGGCTAAAAAAGACCAGGCCAACGCCTTTATGATGAAGGGTGGTGGTTTACGTTTAGTGGCCAAAAGGATGCGTGAACTGGCGGAAGAGTTGGAGGAAGAAAAAGTGGATGTTAGGAAGGAAGATAAGACCATCAGATCTTTTGTTATTCCGGCGCAAACAGATTTGATTGGTGAGATCGTTCACATCACCAAGTTTAAAATGATAAAAAATCACAAGATTTCTATTAGAAAAGCGGATGTTAAGTTAAGAAAAAATCAGCATTTATTACTCCGGGGGCCAAACGGCATTGGCAAGAGCACCTTATTGGAAGCCATAGCTAAGAACGAAGCGGACGGCACTAGTATTTTACCCGGTGTAGAGATTGGTTATTATCGGCAGGACTTTTCTACCTTGAATTTTGAGGACACCGTCCACGAATCATTAACTCAAGTGTCTAAAAAAATATCTGAGGAAATGATGAGAAGTATTGCCGCTGGTTTCCTTATTACCGGAGAGATTATGCATAATAAAATTGGCAGTCTATCCGAGGGGCAGAAAGGTTTGGTGGCCTTTGCCAGATTGGTAATACAAAAACCGGGATTATTAATATTAGATGAACCCACTAACCATATTAATTTCAGGCATATTCCTATCATTGCGGAGGCGCTAAATAAATATGATGGGGCCATGATTATGGTCAGTCACGTGCCGGACTTTGTCAGTAAAATCCGTTTTGATTATATTTTAGACTTGGAAAAATAATAAATTTAATCAGAATATGCTAAACTTCCATAAGTTATGGATAATTTAGATTATGAGAAAATGACAGATGGGGAATTGGTGACTGACTATCTAGCTGGTCAGGAGGAAATTTTACCAATAATAATTAACAGGCATTTAAAGCCCGTTTATCGTTTTGTTTTTGGCTTGGTCCTGGATGAATCTGTGGCAGAAGATATTACACAGGATGTATTTATAAAGGTCTGGAAAAAAATTAAAAGCTATAATCAGGAATATAATTTTAAGACCTGGATTTTTTCTATCGCCAGAAACACGGTGATTGATTATTGGCGAAAGAAAAAGGATATTATTTTTTCAAAGTTTGATAATGCTGAAGGTGATAATATTATTTTGGATACCTTAGCTGATAATTCTCCGGATGCTTATGAAGCTTTTGCCATAGCGGAAGAAATCACTGATCTAAAAGATATTTTACAGGAATTACCGCCACTTTATCGTGAAGTTTTGGTTTTACGATACATAAGTGACCTATCTATAGAGGAAATTTCAGTAATACTAAAAAGGCCCATAGAAACAGTTAAAAGCCAGCACCGACGCGGGCTCATGCACCTAAAGGAGCTTTTGTTACGTAAACAAGAAGATAAATAACATGGATAATCAATTAGAAAAAGTATTTAAAAATTTTAGTGCCAGACATGATTTAAAATCCGAGGTTTTTTTGCAGTCAAAAATTATGACTCAGATTATGGCTTCGCAGGCAAAACAGGTCAAGCTCAGAGCTGTTGCGTCAAGAATTGTGGGTGCCCTTTCCTTTATTGCTCTTTTCCCAATTATTATTAATTTATTTAGTCAGTTGCAGAGTTCCGGTTTTTGGAATTATTTCTCATTACTTTTTACTGATACTGGTACAGTAGCTATTTATTGGAAAGAGTTGGCACTGTCACTTGTAGAAGCATTACCAATATTTGGCATAACACTGGCCACCTTCTTGCTGTTAGCTTTATTTGTCAGTCTTAAGTTTATCAATATTAATCACCTCTCGAATAAACTCGAGGTAAATAAAAAATATGAATTTAAATTTTAAAGAATGCGTACACTCAAAAACCTTCACCGGTATTGTTATTGGGCTTGGGGCGGTTTTGATTTTAGCTATCGTCTTTCAGGCTGGGCAGTATGTTGGCCTTAAAAGAGCAGAGTTTTCCGGACGTCTGGGGGAGAATTATGGCCGCATCTTTGGTGATGAGAGGGGGCCAGCCATGATGGGCGGTTCATTTGGTGGAATGCCTTTTGATAATTTACCAGGTAGTCATGGTGCGGTTGGTCAGGTGATAAAGGTTAGTACGTCAACTTTGGTAGTGGCTGAGCCGAATAAAATTGAGAAGATTATTTTAGTTGGGGATAAAACAATTATCAGGCAGGCCCGAGAGGAGATTGCGGCAAAAGATATTATAGTGGGTGAATTTGTTTCAATTATCGGTGAAGCAAATAGCCGAGGAGAGATAGAGGCAAAACTTATCCGAATAATGCCGATGCCACCGACTGCTAGCTCGATTCTTAATGTAAAATAATTATGAAAAATTTCTTTTTAAAACTTTGGAATTATATTTTGAAGCATAAAATTATTGCCGTAATTATCCTGATAATCGTTATTGTTGTGGTTTATCAAATAATTAAGTCCTCTGCTAATTCTTCTACTCAGACTGTTTATACCGCCGGTCAGGTTACTAAAGGGACGCTTATTTCTACTGTCAGTGGTACAGGGCAGGTAGCAGCTTCCAGTCAGGTTGATTTAAAAACTCAGACTTCCGGTAATATTACTTATTTAAATGTCAAAGTTGGCCAGGAAATTACAAACGGCGCCCTGGTGGCCAGTCTGGATTCTAGTAATGCTTCTTTCGAATTACAAAATGCTCAATTGTCGTATGATAAATTAGTCACCGTTGACCCTGATACCTTACGAAAGGATCAGAACGCTGTTACTCAAGCGACAACTGACTTAGCTAATTCCTATACCAGCGCCCGTTCATCTCTAGCTACTGCCATGACAAATTTATCTGACGTCTCCACTGGTCTCACTAATTTGTTTGATTTTAATACGGGTTTTTTGAGTTCAAAAAATAACGCTCAAAGCTTTACGCTGAAGAATTATCAAACCAAAGCTCAAGGCAGTTATGATAATTTTTATAAACTATTAAGTGATTTAACAAAAAAATATAAGAATATATCAACAATTGCCAGTGACGCTGAGATTGAGTCTACAGTTGCTGATTTCTATCAGACAGCTTTAGCGGGTGCACAGGCTACTAAAGATGCTCAGGATGCAGTTATTTATCTGAGGAATAATGCCAATACCAAGAATCAAACTGATGCTGATAATGCCTATACTTCTATTGTATCCTTAGTCTCGAGCGCTAATTCAGCTGTATCAAGTTTGTCCACGACAAAAAATTCAATTAGCAGTAATAAAATAAGTCTAGAAAATGCCACGGCAGATTTGAAAACTTTACAAACTGGCCCGGATACTTTAGCGATTCGCTCCGCTCAATTAACCGTTAAGCAAAAGCAGGATACCCTTAACAATTATTTTGTGACAGCGCCCTTTGCCGGAATAATTGCTTCCTCAGCCTCATTAAATTTAGGTGATACGGTGGGCAGTGGAACTACAGTGGCGACCTTAATTACCAAGCAAAAGATTGCGGAAATATCTTTAAATGAGATTGATGCCGCCAGGGTAAAAGTTGGTCAGAAAGTTAATTTGACTTTTGATGCCGTGGATAATCTGAATATTACCGGAACGGTGGTGGAAGTGGATTTGATTGGAACAGTTTCTCAGGGGGTTGTTAGTTATGCTGTAAAAATAAGTTTTGATACACAGGATGACCGCGTGAAATCTGGAATGAGTGTCAGTGCTGCTATAATTACGGAAGCTAAAACGGATGTATTGATGGTGCCATCAAGTGCCATAAAGACTCAAGGCAATACTTATTATGTAGAAATTCCCGGCGCTACAAATACCGCCACACCCACTGAGCAGGCTGTAACTATCGGTTCCTCCAATGATACTCAGACAGAAATTCTAACTGGTTTGAAAGAAGGAGATTTTATTGTAATTAAAACCGTTGTTGGAACGGCGGCTAAGACAACCAACACGGCCTCCATTTCCAGTTTACTTAGCGGAAACAGGGGGGCAGCTAGTGGTGCCACTAGAGCGGTGACTGGTGGCGGTGGTTTTAGGCCAGTGGGAAATTAATTAAATGATTGAAGTTAAAAATATTAAAAAAACTTACAATACCGGCGACGTTTCTTTTGATGCCTTGAAGGGTGTAAGTTTCAAAATTGAAGATGGCGAGTTTGTGGCTATTATGGGACCATCCGGTTCCGGCAAATCAACTTTGATGCATATTTTGGGCGCCCTGGATACGCCAACTAGCGGAAAATATTTTTTGGACGGCAAGGATGTTTCAAAATTTACGGATGATGAGCTGGCGGATATTCGAAAGGATAAAATCGGTTTCGTTTTTCAGGCCTTTAACCTTCTCCCACGAACCACCGTTTTGCGAAATGTAATGTTACCTTTAATTTATGAGGGAATATCAAAGGAAGAGCGAGAAAAGAGGGCCACTGATGCCTTGAAAGCGGCGGGTATGGACGAAGATCATTTTCAACACAAATCAAATCAATTATCCGGTGGGCAGATTCAGCGCGTTGCTATTGCCAGGGCCTTGGTAAATAACCCAAGTATTATTTTAGCGGATGAGCCAACGGGGAATTTGGATACCAAGACGGGGGAAATTGTACTTGGTACTTTTCAAAAATTAAATAAAGAGCATAATCGAACCATTATTTTAATCACGCACGAACACGATGTGGCGGAACATGCAGAAAGAATAATTTATATTCGTGACGGGGAAATTGTCTCTGATGATAAAAAACACAAAAGGCGAATCATTAATTATAAAAGTACCGCGCTTTAATGGACGATTGCGCGGTATGCGAATCAGTAGATTCGAAACTTGGTAATTTCGTAAAATCATATGAAAATAATAGATATTTTAGAGGAAACATATTCCGCATTGACCGCTAATAAAGTACGGACCGGTTTGACCATGCTTGGTATTATCATTGGTATTGCTTCCGTGATCGCGATGATTTCCATTGGTCAGGGCGCCCAAGGTTCTATTCAGGCCAGTATTCAGTCAATCGGCTCAAATTTGCTTATGGTTATGCCTGGTGCTCAGCGGACGCCTGGGGTTCAGGTTAATACCGGCCGTGGGGCCTCCAGAACGCTTGTCACGGCTGATGCCACTGCAATTGAACAAAGCATTACTGGTGTAAAAGCTGTCGCCCCGGAGCTTTCTGGGCGTTATCAGGTGACGGCCAAAGGCACAAATACCAATACTTCCGTTGATGGCGTGACCGCTAGTTACACTGATGTGAGAAATTTAAGTATTGATTTGGGTAGTTTTATCACGGATCAAAATGATAAAAGTTTATCGCGAGTGGCGGTGCTGGGGCCAACTGTTCGTGATGATTTATTTGGTGCGGGTGTGGACCCTACCGGTCAGGTCATTAGGATTAAAGGCATGCAGTTTAGTGTGATTGGAGTGACCAAAAGTAAGGGTGGTTCTGGTTTTGGCAGTCAGGATGATATGATTTTTATCCCTTTAAGCACGGCCCAGAAATTTTTAGCGGGTGCGGATTACGTTTCTACCATTAGTGTTCAAGCGGAGAATGCAGACCTAATGACTCAAATGCAAACTGATATTACGGATTTACTTTTGGCAAGACATAAAATAAATGATCCAACCGCCGCGGATTTCAGTGTTTTGAATCAGGCCGATATTGTCGCCACGGCTTCCAGTGTGACCGGAACTTTTACAATCTTACTTGCAGCCGTTGCTGGCATCTCTCTTTTGGTGGGAGGAATCGGAATTATGAATATGATGCTGACCACAGTGACTGAGAGAACAAAAGAAATAGGCTTGCGCAAAGCCATTGGTGCTAAGAGTAAAGATATAAATTTACAATTTTTAATTGAGGCGGTGTCTATGACATTTGTTGGTGGACTCATTGGTGTGGCGCTGGGGTGGGCGGTGGGGTATGTGATTACGTCACTTGGAATAATTCAGACGAGTATTTCCTTAACCTCAGTTTTATTAGCGTTTGGTGTTTCCGCCGGTATTGGAATTATTTTTGGTTATTACCCCGCGCGTCGGGCCTCCAAACTTAATCCGATTGAGGCTTTGAGATTTGAATAGTTTATTAATAGGTTAACAGGAGGACAAGCTTTTTAAATTTTTTGCGTCTGGTTTTGAGACCGGTCAAAAGACGCGAGGACCAAAAAATTTAATAAGATTGGACTCCTGAATTAAGATAAATAAATGCAAAAAAATAAAATCATTTCGTTAGTCGTTATTGCTATCATAATTATTGGAGTTTCATTTTATGGCGGAATGAAATACGGTCAGAATAGTAAAACAAATTTAGGGGCTGGTAACTTTAGCCAGAGAATGGGTCAGTTCGGTAATATGGCCAGTAGCACAAACCGAGGCGGGAACAGGGGAGTTTTTGGTGGAGCTATCTCCGGTCAAATCTTGTCAATAGATAAAAGCACCCTGACTGTCAAGGATCAAACCGGGGGCTCACGTCTGGTCTTTCTAAGCGCCAGCACCACTGTCAATAAGATGATTGAAGGCTCTGTCAAGGACCTAGTTGTAGGCTCTAATGTGTCTATAAACGGCGCCACTAATGCAGATAACAGCATTAATGCCCAGATGATTCAAATCAGACCTATTTCTCCAGCACAACCTAAATAATTAGACTTATATTTATTATATTTAAAAAACCAATTAGAATTTACTAGTTGGTTTTTTAATTTTCCTCTTTATTATCCAATTTATAGAACGGCCAGAGAGCAAAGATAATCACATTGGCGAGAAGAAAGGCAATAACCCAAGCCCAGATACTGGAGCGGGTGTAGCCGGTGAGAATACCGCCAATTACCAAAGCACAACCACAAACACCGGACATATTTATAAGTAGGCGTCTTTTTAATAAGGAATAATCTTCCGTATTATTTCCTAAGAGCAAGGTATATTTAATGGAAGTGACGACAAAAACGAGTAAGGTAAAGAAAATAAAATAAGGAGGGTTTTCAATATGCAAGGCAATGGCAATATACAGAGAGGCTAGCACTAGATCAATTATACTGTGGAGGAAATTGTACGGCGGAGTAATGCGAGAGAAAAAGCGAATGGTAAAAAAAGTGTTAAACAGGAAGATAATATAAAAGATAAGTAGCGGGATGGCCTTGTGCCAATCAAAGGAATCAAAGATCCAAGTTGCGAGAAAAGCCAAAGCAAATATAGAGGTAAAAATCCACGCTTTAATCTCGGCATTTTTTTTATTAGTATCATCAATCCTATCAACTTTGCCGGCTTTGTTTAGAATGCGATGATCTAAGTATTCTTTGGTATAAGGGCGGTGGAAGAATATTTCCCAGAAAAAGTTCATAGCGTAGACAAAGTTTGTTTTTAAAACTCCTTCTTTTTGATAACGACGACTGGAGGAATAAATAAAGAAATCCATTTTGAAAAACACTTTACCATGCTCATTTAGGCGTCTGGCGATATCCGTATCTTCGCCGTAAAATTCAATACTCTTGTCGAAACCACCCATTTTTAGCAACGCTTCTTTTTTGGCAATAAAGTTTGCGCCCAGAAGAACGTAACCAACAAGAGAATAAGTGATGGGAATGTTTAACCACCATAATAAATGAGAGAAATAGTTTTTTATTGTGGAGCCGTCATAATAACGGTAAGGTCCGCTTAAACTTACAGCCTCAGGATGCTTGGCAAAAAAGCTTTCGGCAATTTTTAACCAGCCAGCTGGTAGTCTGGTATCCGCATCAATATAGGCTAAAAGGTCTCCGGTCGCTGTTTCTAGTCCTTTCTGGCGGGCGCGTACCAGACCTTTTTGTGGCTCAAAAACAACACGGACGCCGGGGAATTTCTCAGCACGTTCTCGGGTTTTATCCGTGCTGTTATTATCTATCACAATGATCTCGTGAAATCGGCCAGCAGAATGCTTGATGGCCATTTCCAGACATTCTTCAATATAATCTTCTTCGTTATAAGCGGGGATTATTAAGCTAATTTTAAATTTTGGTTCCGGTTTCATTTTTTTGAAACAAAATATCTGGCCAGCCTATATTGTGAATAAAATAATATAATAAAGGCGGTCAGGATAATTATAACACTAAAATTTGGTAAGTGGGGGATGATATTGGTTGTATCAAAAAAATTAGTGACAAACTGTATTTTGAGGACAAAATAAAATAAAATAATTTCAATCAGCGCCAGGACAGAAATCTGAATCTTTTGAATTCTAGTGACCAAATCTCGGTAGACATAAGGGGTAAAAACAAAGAAAGTAAAACTGGAGACGACATAAGCCAGAATAACCAAGATATTTGATTCGGCTGATTTTAAATATTCCGGGCTCAATAAAAAAACTACGGTGATAAAGGCGGCCTGAAGCAAAGATGAATAAAAAGCAAATGGTAGGATTTTTTTCATGAATTTACCTTCGCTGGGAGAATCTATTTTACCGGATGGCATGATAGTCCAGTAGGAAACAAGGATTCCGGGAAAACCTACGGCAAAATAATTGATCAGGGTAATGTTTAAGGGGGTAAGTTGAAAGTCGTGATTAAAAATACTCAAAATAATAAATAATAAGAAGCCGACAAAGGTCATGTTAAAAAATATGCTGGAAAATATTTCTACGTTTCGGATGATACTATCTGCTAAAGTCACTCCACCTGGTAAGGCGGCAAAACTGTTATTGGTTAGAACAATAGCCGCCACCTGCCTGGTCGCTGGTGCACCGTCAAACATCGCAATACCCAAATCCGCCTTTTTTATGGCTAAGGCGTCATTGGCACCATCACCAACCATCGCGGTAAAACCATCTTTCTTAAAGGCGGAGATGATTTTTTCTTTTTGTTCCGGCACAATGCGGGCAAAAATAGTGTAATCAGCAACTTTTTTTTCATAATCCGCCTCCGTCCAGTTCTCCATTTCCTGGCTAGTAATTATTTTCTCGGCATTATTTATTCCCGCTAATTTTGCCACCGTGTGTACAGTTTCAGGGTTGTCACCGGAGATAATGCGGATATTAACTCCACGATTTTGAAAAAAATCAATCGTATGTTTTATCCCCTCCCTTAAATTGTTATAGAAAACGTAGACGGCCACCATTTGGAACTTTATTGTTTTCAGGTCTGAGGGGATTTTATTTCCAGTGCCTTGCATGACACACCAAACGTGCTTGCCCTCATGCGCATGTTGGTCCAGAAAGCTTTGTAACCATTTCTTTTCCTCGGGATTGGTAATATGTGAGAGGAAAATGTCCGGTGCGCCACCAAAGATGATTTCATTATTTTCCGTACAAACTGCCCCGTATCGGCGCCAGGAAGAAAATGATAGGGAATCAATGATTTTTCCGGCATACTTGATCCCAGTGAATTTCCTGACGGCATTTAAGGTTTGCGAAGAGTCACCGGTGCCTTGAATATAAGCCATAGTGAGATCCTGAGCCTTTTCCACAGTTATCTCCGGTGGGACAAAAATATCTTCTACCACCAAGGTATTTTCCGTCAGGGTGCCGGTTTTATCCATACATAAATTTTTAATCCGGCCCAGCTTCTCCGTGGCGTTTACTTCTTGAAGTAAAACATTTTTACGAAATAAATTAGCGGCCCCATAGGCAAAGAAAAGCGTAATGGCAAAAAACAGCCCAATGGGTATAAGGGCGCTGGTTAGGGCACCAACATTCTTCACTATTCTGATAGCCGGCTCGTGAATGATAAAAGCACGAATCAAAGCATAGCCAATGACAATAGTACAAGCATAGCCACAATATTTTATAAATACATTAATAGCCTCCTCTATCGGGCTTAGTTTAATGTTATATTTTTTAATGCCTTTAGTCATGCGGGCAATTCGGCTTTCATTAAAAATAGATTTTGTTTTTACAATTCCAAAACCGGCGGTGACTACGCTGCCGGCCAGCAAATTATCATTAATATTTTTAGAAATGGAATTTGATTCACCTGTGATGAGTCCTTCATTGATTTCGAAACTATGGCTTTCAACTAAAATACTGTCACAAGGCACTTGGTCACCAATTTTTAATTTGATCAGGTCTCCAACTTTAATTACATCCGTCAAAATAGTCTCCTCGGTTTTATCGGCGTTAAGCCTCACAACATGCGGGGCTGTTAATAGCTGAAGCTTTTCCAGTTGAACCCAGGCATTTATGTCCTGGATAAGCCCCAGAAGAACGTTAATGATAAAGATAATGGCTAAAAATAATCCGGATCTAAAATCACCAAAGACAAAAAGTAAAATAATGACTGCAGTAATTATCCCATTTGTGAAGAGAAAAATATGACGGGAAATAATATATAAAAGTTCACCAGATTTCAATTTATATTTTTCTAGAACTTTTTGCATAAAGTTTTAACGAGTAATTTCATAACCAAACTTCTTTTGCATGGAGATCGGTAGACTAGCCACGAAAACCCATTGAAAAAGTAATTTCCACCAACCTACCTGCTCAAAACGTCTAGTAGAAGTAGAAACTGCTTTTGTTTTAAATATAAAGAATTTACCGTATTTCATTAAATCTCTAATAAATTTAATATCTTCTCCGGTAGTCATACTTTCATCGTATTTAACGAGGTTGAGTAAAGAAGACTTTCCGATCTGGATAGAATACGAAGCTTTGCATATCACATGACCAATATCGTAGAAGGCAAACCAAAGTCTAGCTTTTCTCGAATCTGGTAATGGTAAAAGTGTGGTTGTCCCCACTGTGTAATTTTTCACCTGATTTTTTTGAAGATAATCATTCAAGTTATTTAAAAATTCTGGTTTAAGAACGGTGTCAGCATCCAAGGTTATAGTCCAATCACTTTTTAAATTTATTCTAGCTATGCCAAAGTTACGGGCCCTGGAGACGCCTTTCTCCGGAGAAGAGAGGATTTTCATATTCTCGTTTTCAAATTTCTTGGCTACTTCATAGGTTTTGTCTGCGGAACCGTTTTCCACCATTATGGTCTCAAGTTTGTCTGCCGGATAGTTTAGATTTTTAATGTTTGTAAGCGTTTCCTCTATATATTTCTCCTCGTTGTGAGCGGGAATGACAATAGAGAAGAATAATTTTTCTTGGTTCATTTCGCCATTTTAACACGTCTAGACTTGCTTATTTACTTGAAATAATGTATACTGTGTGTTCTTATTTTAATAACTAATAAATAAAAAATTATATGGCAGATTTTAGACAAGGTGGAACAAATAGATTTGGTGGTGGTCATGGTGGACACGGCGGTGGTTTTGGTGGCCGCGGCGGTAGACCCAGCTTTGGTGGTGGAAACCGTGGTGGTTTTAGGGGTGGGGATCGAGGTCCTGTTACAATGCACAAAGTGATTTGTGATGAATGTAAAAAGCCTTGTGAGGTGCCATTTTTACCAACAGCGGGCAAACCTGTTTATTGTAGTGCTTGTTTTGGTGGTAAAAGAGAAGGGGGTAATGACCGTGGCGGTAAGCCAAGCTTTGGTGGTGATAGATTCCCCAAGAAAACTTTTGGTGACTATAAAACTCCTCCAAGGACTGACTTTGGTGCTGATGTAAATAAAGTTAGTGGTAGTGAAATCAAGAAGCAGATTGAAGTCTTAAATGTAAAAATTGATAGACTATCTAAAATTATTGAAGATATGGCTGGGAATAAAACTGCCGTTGCTCCCGTAAAAGTAGCTCCAGTGGTGAAAACCGCTCCGGTTACTAAAGCTGTAGCAAAGTCTGCGCCAGTGAAAAAAGCTGTTAAAAAGGTTTCCAAAAAATAATTAATAGTATCCCGTTTGAAGTTTTACAGAGTATATTATATACTACATGTGTCGTTGATTTAGTTATTTATTAGTTTATCCCAAAATAGAGTTTGTTGAACTTTAAACGGGATTAATTTTCAAATTATAATGGCAAAAAGAGCCGCTCAGGATATAAAAAACAAAGCTTCTCGTTCTAAAAAAACCAAGAAGCGTTTGGCTGTCAAGCACGCTAGAAACGCTGCTAAGAAAGCTAAGAAAGGCTGGAAATAAAATCACAAAAAACCTCCGGAATTTCCGGAGGTTTTTTGTTTGACTAAATGTTGAAATTTAGGTAATGTATTTGGTAGATATATCTAGGTAAGTTGCCTGGATTTTTTGTTAAATGGTTGGACATTAACAATGGCTGAAAAAGCCTACATAAGGAGAAAGAAAATGAGTGGTAGAACGGCGTATCAAAAGATTGTGGATTCACATTGTGTGAGAACTTTGTCGGACGGCCGAATGGTTCTCAAAGTTGATCATGTTTGGTGTCATGAGATTACGACACCAAATGATATCCTTGACGCCAGGGAACGTGGTTGTGATGTGGTTTGGAATCCGAACAAGATTAAAGCCCTTATTGACCATGTAAATCCGGCGAAGGATATGGACTCGGCGATTCAAGGCCAAATGGTCCGCGAGTGGGCCAAGAAACATCAGATTGAATTCCTGGATGTTGGGCGTAACGGCGTATGCCACGCCATCATCCCGGAAAAGGGCTGGATTAAACCAGGTGAAACTGGAGTCATGGGTGATAGTCATACCTGCACGCACGGCGCTTTTTGTGCCTTCACGGCCGGTGTGGTGACGACAGAACAAGAGGCGGCGAGAATTACTGGCCTTTGGATTTGTCCGCCTCAGAAAGTTATCCGGGTAAACTTTGATGGCACCTTGCCAGCGAATGTTTATGCCAAGGATCTCATCCTCACTCTGATTGGAAAGATTGGGGTGAACGGCGCCACCAATGCTGTGTTGGAATTCGGTGGTTCGGTTATTGATGGTATGAGTATGGATGCTCGGATGACCATTACAAATATGGCGGTGGAGGCGGGTGCGACCTCTGGAATGATGATGGTAGATCAAACTACCATTGATTATCTTGATGGCCATCAGCCGCTTGATTACGAGTGTAACAGCGACGCGGATGCAATCTATGATCAGGTGATCGAGATTAACGTTTCGGAAATGGTACCAGTCATAACGGACGAGTATTCACCAGGTTGTGTGAAGAAGGTATCTGATTTGGCGGGGAAACCGGTCAATCAGGTTTACATTGGTTCCTGCACGAACGGTCGGCCAGAAGATTTGCGGATTGCCGCTACGATCTTTCAACTGACTGGTGAAAAAGTGGCAGACGGCGTTCGTTGTATTGTGGTTCCGGCAACTCAGCATATCTGGGAGATGATGCTTCAGGAGGGACACCTTGAGACTTTCGCGAAAGCGGGATGTTTTGTTAGCGGTCCAACTTGTGGTGCTTGCCTGGGCATGAGCTGTGGAGTGATTGCTCCGGGAGAAGTTTGCGTTTCGACAACGAACCGTAATTTCCCCGGGCGGATGGGTAAGGGTGGTATGGTGCATCTGGCTTCTCCAGCGACGGCGGCGATAACCGCTATCAAAGGGGTAGTGACGGAGCCACCAGAGGGTATGTGCGGGGTGGTTGCAGTTGATGTAAGTCTGATGTTTAATCAGGAATTGACCAGTCACACGGAGTGGCCGGACGTTCCTTTTGTGAGGCCAAATTATAGCGAGTATCTGAAACTGTTCAGCGTTGGAGAAGTGAAAGACTTCTCCGGCAAAGTTTTTTATTTGCCGACATCCAACGTGGACACGGATCAGATCATTCCGGCCATTCATTTGAATGGTACAAAGAAGGCGGAGTTTGGAAAACACTGCCTTGATGGTGCGGTGATTAGTTCTGAGGATCGACCGAAGATTTTCTCGTCCCAGATTTTGGTGGCGGGGGAAAACTTTGGTTGTGGTTCCTCTCGTGAACATGCGCCTTGGGCGCTGGAAGCGGCGGGCATTCGGTGCGTAATTGCGCCGAGCTTTGCTCGCATCTTCGAAAATGGAATGTTTGCGAATGGGTTGCTGTGCATTAAGATGCCAAAAGAAAAAATTTGGAATCTTCTGCATGGTGTCGGTAACAGATTGGTTGTTGACTGGGAAAATGGCACCGTTGGATCAAGTGTGCTGGTTGGAGGAGAGAAACCTGAAGGGTTTTCTCTTTCCAATTATCAGAAACACCTGATCCGGAGTGGTGGACTCATTGGAGTCTTGATGGAGATCGCAGCGGAACTGCAGGCGGAAGGTAAGTTGGATTAAGAAACAAAAACCAAAACCCGAGGCTGGTATAAAAACTAGCCTCGGGTAATAGAAAGAGGCACGCGATGAGTTTGCTTGATGTTGAAGATTTAATCTTCGAGAAGAAAGTAGCTCTGGTGACTGGAGATGGCTCTGGTCCGGAAATGATGGCACCAGCTTGTGCCGTTGCTATCAGAGCGGCTAAGATGGATAACATCGAAATCACTTTTGAAGAGACGCCGATGGGGTGGAACGCCTACGAAAAGTTTGGCGATACGCGCCCGGAGGAGTCTCTGAAAAGAGCGATTGAAATTGGTACGATTTTCTTTGGTGGGGTGGGTGATCCAAAATTGGACAACACCATCGGCAAAGAAAAGCCGGAAATGAAACCGGAATCAAGGTGCCTGCTGAAATTACGTAAAGATATGGGGCTGTTGTTAAACTTCCGTCCCATGATTTACTACAAGGAGTTGGACCATTTAGCGAATGTTAAACCGGAAACAATTCCGGCGGAAGGAATCACGCAGATCTGGATTCGCTTTTTACTTCAGGATAGCTACTTCGGTAACGATGACTATAAGCTGAATCCGGCGTTCTCGTGGATTATTCCGAAAAGCCAAGTCACAGGTAGCGAGCGGGTCGTTTTTGATCTGGCCTATTACGAGCAGGAGACTATCGAGAAATATATTCGGGCGGCGTTCACTTATGCGAGAGATGCGGGCTTGCCTCTCATCTCTATCGACAAAGCAAACGTGATGGCTCGGTATTTCTTTTGGCGCCAGATTGTCACAAGAATTGGGAAGGAAGAATTCCCAGATGTGCCGCTCTCTCACCAACTGGTGGATTCGGCGGCTGCGTTGTTGTTCACCCCAGCTAAACTTCACGGCGTCATTGCCTGTGGAAATGAGCATGGGGACATCCTGTCTGATGCGGCAGCAATGGCACTTGGCAGTATGGGAATGATGTGTAGTTCGGCAGTCAATCCGGATACTGGGGCGGCGATGTTTGAAAGTGGTGCGGGGACAGCTCCCACACTGGCGGGTCAGAACAAAGCTAATCCGCTTGGACGTATTCTCACGGCGGCCATGATGCTTCGGCATCTGGGTGCCGTGAAGGGTGCCAAAGCGATTGAGGGTGCGGTTCGGAAGGCTCTGTGCATGGGCTATCGGACAGAGGACATGTTCCATATGTCTGGGCTTGCTTTTCCAGGATATCGCGAAAAGGTCCTGGGTACGAAGGAAATGGGTACGATGATTCTTTCTCTTTTGTAAAAGGGGTTCTTTATGAATATTCGGGCGCTATCTTCACACCGGGGTGTGGGGGTAGCGCTCTTTTGTTTATAATTCTACTTCTTTATTAATTTCTAAATAAACGTATTTAATATTGGCGGGCGGAAAATATAATTCCGGTAGGCGTTTTACAATTCCGGTATTCTTGGTGAGGCCACCATCATGAACGGGGATGGCCACTCGGGGTTTTGTTTCCAGGACGTAATCCATCGCCTGCTGGATATTTAGCCAGGGGGCAGCAATAGGGAAGGCTAGAATATCAATTTTCTCATTTATTTTTGTAAAAGCATCTCCCGGATAAAACAAGTTTTTTCCCTGCTCCGGTGAGCTGAAAAGGTAACCGGTATTTTCTGTCTGCTCATAGCCTTCATAAATTGGGGCGTGTCTCTGGCCATGACCGCTTATTAATATATCTTTAACTTTACATTCTTCACCGTCAGATATTTTAATACATGAAATATTTTCTTTTTCTAGGATTTTACCAACTGAGCCGTTAGAGATAATTACCGCTTTTGGATTATTTTTTAAAATAGTCTTAACTGATTCCAGATGCAAATGATCTGTATGTTCATGACTTATGACCACAGCATCAATATTTTTAATGTCATTTTGTAAGGTGGTGTAGTTTCCGGGGTCAGTTAAAAATCTCACTCCTTGGATTTCAATCAATAAACAGCAATGTCCTAATTTTGTAATTTTCATATTAATTTTTGTTTTTTTCTTACCCTCTACTTTTCTAAGGAGAGGGTGGCATTCTTATGCCGGGTGAGGTCACACCCCTGCTAATTTAATTGCCCCAAATAAAACTAGGACGCCAAGGACAGTCATAAAAGTTGTCCAAAAAGTGGGGTGGGCGTGATGGCTTTCCGGCAGTAAATCACAGGCACCAATATATAAAAAGAAACCGGCAAAGAGTGCCAGGAGAATTCCCAAAGTGCCGGCGGAGAGTGTAAAGAAAAGTGTGACAATGATTCCTAATACTGGCGCTATGGCGTCTACTAATAACCAACGAAAAGCATCTTTTTTGTCGCCATTATTTTTTAAAATTATATTTACGGTATTGATGCCATCGGAAAAATCATGGGTCAAAACCGCTACGGTTAAAATAATTCCTACGGCAGTGGATACTTGAAAGGCAAAACCGATTGCTAGTCCGTCCAAAAAACTATGAATAGATAAAGTACCGGCGCCCAGCTGGCCTCGGGGGCAGAGATGCTCTTCTCCTTCATCACAGTGAGTGTGTAAGAGAATAAATCTATCCAATATCATGTAAATAACAAAGCCCAAGGCAATCACGGAAGTAATGACGGAAATATTAAATTTGTCCGTGCCAAGTTTTATAGCTTCCGGCATCAGATCAAAAAAAGCTACCGCAATGACGGCTCCGGCACTAAAGCCCAGGATAAGGTGAAGTTTGTCCTTAAATTTTAGGGCAAATAATCCGCCCAAAAAGGTGGAGATAAAGGTGGCAATGGTGATGATTATCAACATAAATATAACTATATATTAAAGGGTGTTCCGATACAACTATTTACAAGCGGGGGATTTTGTATTGCAGATTAGTTATCCACAGCTTGATGCTTGACGGTGAACGAACGTTCACCTATACTTAATATCTTAACAGAGCGGTGGAGAAGAAATATTTAATTTTAAAAGTCCTCGGGTCGCCAACAATAAGGCTCAACCAGACATTTTAAAATCAAACATTTCCTCCCCACCTTAATTATACAATAATATGAGCAAATTTATTTTAGAGAAAAAAATTCAAGATGAGTTAAGGAAAATCAATGGAGTTATTGATACTAAAATCTTAAAAGGATTGCCATATAGGCGTGAGGCTTTGAGGCACCGCTTTTTACTGAACAGATTAAGTGATTTACACCGTCTATCTAAATTTCATTCCAATTGGTTTCAGCGATCAGTAAACGTGGTAGCCACTTTTCTGCTATAATACTTATATGTTAAATAATTATAAAAATAAAATAATTTCTTTCTATAAGGCAAATAAGCGTATGCCGGTTTATACGGAGATCATGAAGCTTCTTGGTTTTAAGTCCAAGAACGCCGTGGCCAAAGTGATTGATAAACTAATTGGTGAAGGTGTCTTGAACAAGGATTCTAGTGGGCATCTGATACCAAACAAAATGATTGGCGAGGTGCCTCTGCTTGGCTTGGTAGAAGCCGGTTTTCCCACGGTGGCTGAGGAGATTGATCTGGATATGATAAATATTGATGATTATTTGATTTCTAATAAGGATTCCTCCTATATGCTGGAGGTAAAGGGTGAGTCCATGATAGATGCCGGTATTCATGAGGGAGACATGGTAATTGCGGAAAAAATTAATTCGGAAGGAAAAAGTGGAAAACAGGTCCGCGATGGGGATATTGTTATCGCCCTTGTTGATGGTGGCTGGACGATGAAATATTACCGTAATCGCTTAGGCAAAATATTCTTAGAGCCGGCTAACAAAGACTTTAAGCCTATATATCCAGAAAATGAACTTGAAATTGCGGCTATCGTCAAGGGTGTTATTCGTAAGTATTAATTTCCCTTGAATTAAACCTACATTTTGTTATAGTTAATTAATGGATGGACAAGAAGGTTTTAAGCTACCAACGGAGGTTATTAATCCTCCAGATCTAGAGAGGAGAGAAAAAATTAAATTTAAGTATCACTATACTTTCAGTGATATTAACATGCTTGGACACCCAATACTTCATCAGTTTGATGCCAATGATGATCTCACTGCTGATGAACAGTTTGCACAATTCATTCAAAAAGAAGGGATTGATTTAACTGGTAGTCAAATAGTCCGAGGAAGTGTAGAAAATTAGATTTTTTTGGTATCCACAGGGGTAAATTAGTTAATGTAGTTTTAATTGATATATGTTATAATTGGCAGTATATTAAAGGTCGTATTTTTAATTTAAAAATAAATATAAAATATGAAAGCTACACTTATAACCGTCGGTATCGTTTTATTGGTTATCGCTGTGATTGGTATGATTTACAATTATGCCACCACCTGGATGTGGGTTGTTGGTATTTTGGGTATAATTGGTATTGTTTGGGGTTTGATGACAAAGAAAGACCAAGCAACTATGTAATGATTTCTTTAGCCGTCTGATTTATAATCGGACGGCAAATAGAAATAATTACCATTATAATGAATATTTTTTTCAGTCTTAATTTTATTGATCAAAAAATAAGTTGGGCGATAGTTAATTTGAGAAGTGATTTTTGGGATCATTTCTTTTATTTTATTACCATTTTTGGAACCTGGTATATGATTACTCTCTTGTTTGTCCTAAGTGCCTATTTATTGTGGTTGAATAAAAGAAAAGAATTAATTTTCCCATTTTTTGTCACGGTTTTGGGTTCCGGAATAACCAATTTAATAATAAAATATTTAATAGACCGGCCAAGGCCTAGTGCCGGCATTGCCCTTTATACGGAAACCGGATATTCCTTTCCTAGTGCTCACGCCGCTCTGATTATTGCCCTGTTCGGTTTTTTTATCTATATATTTTGGCGTTCAGATTTTATTTCGGTTGTTGGCAAAAATTTAATAATAAAAACAATTTCCACTATTCTTTTTGCCATAATAATTATCCTTATCGGCTTCAGTCGGCTTTACCTTGGCGTGCATTATTTAAGTGATATTCTGTCCGGTTATCTTGTTGGCCTAGTATGGGTCGTTATTGGGATATATATCTATAGAAAAAGTTTTACTTCTAAGTAATAATTGGTTCTAGACACTCTTTGGTATCACCATTAGAAAGAACTTTAAAGCTGACTGTTTTACCGGCAGACAATTCTTCTCGAATTATTAGGTCAGCTAATTGCTGTTCTACGGTATTTTGAATAAGTCTGTTCATTGGTCTGGCGCCAAAAGTCTGATTATAACCGCCTTGAACAATAAAATTAATCAAGTCTTTATCAATAGAAAAGATCATACCTTTCTCCCCAAGCCTTTTTGCCACCTTTTGAAGCGTCAAACTGGCAATATCATAAAGGTTTTCCTTGGTGAGAGGATGAAATAAAATAGTGGCATCAAAACGGTTTATCAATTCCGGTTTAAAAATTCCTTGTTTGATTATTTCGGCAATAATCTCCGTTTCATAATCCTTTAGATCTTTTCCGGCCGAGATTAGTTCGAATATTTTTTCCGCTCCGGCGTTTGAAGTGGCAATAAACATAATATTTCTCGCCATCACCTTTTTCCCAAATACGTCAGAAAAATACCCTTCATCAATTATCTGGAGAAATAGATTAAGGACGTCATTATTTGTCTTTTCAAACTCATCAAGCAGAAGTACGCCGTATGGATGCTCTCGAAACATATTTGAAAGAATTCCCTGAGTATTATTCTCCTGAGAACCAATTAGCCTAGCCAAGGACTCCTTGTTTTGATATTCAGACATATCTAACCTCAGGAGGAGTTTTTCGTCACCAAAGAATACATCAGCCAGAGCCTTAGCCGTTTCCGTTTTACCTACACCGGTTGGTCCAATAAATAGGAAAGAGCCAAGTGGTCTTTTGTCATTTCGGATACCAGCCCGGCTTCGTCTAATGGCGCCGGCAATGGCAAAGATTGCTTCTCTTTGGGCAATAATTCGCTTCATCAACAAGTTTTCCAAATTAAGCAGTTTATCTTTTTCATCAAGGGAGATGCTGGAAAGTGGGATATCTGTTTTTTCCCCAACATAGGCTAAAACATTATCCTTTTTAATAATATTAATATTGTTCTTGATTGCCCAGGGTGATATTTCGTTTAACAGGTCAGTGGCCTTGTCTGAGGAGACACCATCCGGAAAGTAATATTCCGCACTTTTAGCAATTTCTTCTATGGCGGGGTAGGTGTATAAAATTTCATATTCCTTTTCCGCAATCAGGGCACCTCTGGCCATTATGTCTATGATTTCTTCGGTCAATAACGGTTTGGTCAATACGGTTTCAAAGCGTGACATGATGGCTTGGTCAGATTCAATTAACGTATGAAAATATTCAGTATCAGCTAGGGCTATTATCTGGTCATCCTGACTGGCCAAATATGGTTCTATTATTTCAAAGAGTTTGAGATCAAATTGTTTGGCCTGAAGGATCAGTTTTGGGAGATTGTCTATTATCAAGATCACATTTCCGGAGTTTAAAGCTTCTGTAAATATAGTAGTCAATTTTTCCTCAAAGTCATATTTATCCGTGACTGAGGAAGCAAAGAGAGAAGTTAAAAATAATATTGGTTTTTTCCCAATCAAATTTGGAATTGAGACCCTTTCCTTAATTTTTCGGCAAAGGTTCCAAATCACTTCCATTTTTTCTTGCCCCGGCAGTCCTACCAAAAGAGCATTGGCGCCGGTAGATCTCGCTAGTATGGATTGTAACTGATCAAGTTCTCTGGTTCGGCTGGAGAACGATATTGCTTTGGAATTTACCTCATCATCATTGAGAAGGTTTCGACTAAATTTACTGAGTAGATATGTTCGGCCAAAAGACCAATCCGTAGCAACACCCGGGATTTTGGCCAGCCTCTCTTCTGTCCACCAGCGCCTGTTATATTCTCTGGCCTCAATATCATAAATAACCCATCTCATGGTACCGGTGAGGTCTTTCAAACCCAGTCCATAATTACCAAGTAAAGCCCTAAAATCTGGATGATTATTATAGATAAAATCTATTAAATGACTGACTTTAATTAAAGGAATATTTGAGGAATTAAAAATGGGTGGGTTTTTTATTTCGGCCTGCTTCATTAACAATATATCCGCATCCACCGTGCTTATACCCAGCCGGTAAATTATTTTTCGTCCAAGGCTTTGGGATTTCAAGAAACCAGTTAGCATATTGTCTCTCTCTACACGGCGTAATATCCTTCCGGCAGAAAAAGTATAAACATCTTTTGGACCATAATTATTTTTTGCCACATATTCAAAGTAGAATATGGAGGCAAAATATGTCTCAAACATCTGCATTAATATATAAAAACTGATGGAAATTATAACTAAGCCTAACAGTTTTTTGATAATAAGATCAATTAAGCCTGAAGAGTCCGGCGGATTGTTTGCCCCGGCAAAAATACTTATGATTATAATAACCGGTATCAGTAAAAATAAGTATTCGGTAATCTTAATTACCAGGTTTCTTTTCCTGGCGGAAAAGAAACTTTCCAAGATTAGGGCGGGGTAGAGGCGGCTGCTTTTTAACAATGTTTCTGTTTTTGTCATTATATTATTAGAGCGATGCCAATTATTAGGATGATCACAACTATTATCGGTAGCAGGAGCCAGATAATCAAGGCCACCGGATAAAGTAAGGCGGTAAGCAGATAGCAAGTGAGCCCTATCAGTAATAAGCCTATTCGCATTAAGATACCGACTATTCTGACAATCAGGTTGGCGATAAAGGTAAAAAAGTAATCTTTCAGATTAAAGCTTTTTGGATAGCTGTCAGCCATTTTCTTCCACGGGTCAAAAAAGTTTCTAAAAAGAAGTTTGATAGAGAAAAATTCTGAAACAAAAAAAAGAAAATTTTTCCAGATTTCCGTTAAAGCAGATATTGCTCGTGAATAATGCCACCTTAAATAACCAAAAATAATTGTTACTAACCTCATGTGGTAATTATACAACAGATTTTAAAATTATGGTATAATCAGCGTATCCATGGTCAAGAAATGTCAAAATATCATCATCACTCAATCCATTATTTTTGTAATGTTTTTTTCTCTGGTTTCATCTGCTTCTGCTTTTTCTGTTGACATAAATCCGGTAACTTTTCTCCAAAAAACGGTAAATACCGTAATTAGCCGTACTTCTGACATTATTTATTATTTAATTAT
>Ga0118677_10004851_pt1 | contig 24089 bp, 39 predicted proteins | sample AliMusrvi5mmetaG_FD_86154 | JGI IMG/M metagenome (GOLD analysis project Ga0118677, IMG submission 86154)
GGGGCGGGGGCGGCACGCCCCAGCGGGACGAGGGCGGAGCCCCGCGGGGTCTGGGGCAGAGCCCCGGCATGTATTACGTCGCACGCAAGTAGGCAAGTAGTGTGGAAGGAAGCATCCATGTGCAGGTCATAGTCTGTTCTTTGCGCTTCGCTTTTCTGCCAGTCTTATCTGTTCCGCTTTTCCCCCAGTCTGTTCTGTTCTTCGCAGTTTCCGGTACTCCGGAATGTGCGTCTGTTCTGCTCTGCGTCCGCGCAGTTTCCGGTACTCCGGAATATGCGCTCTGTTCTTTGCGCTTCGCTTTTCCCCCAGTCCGTTCCTCTCAGTCCTGCCCGTGTCTGCGCGCTCGAAGCCTCTGTACTCAGAGGCTTCGAGCGCGAGGGCGCCGGACGAGAACGACTGGCGGCCAACTCCGGCCAGTCCTGATCTTTTCTTCCGCGTTCGAGACTCGGTACTCCGAGTCTCGAACGCGGGGCGGGGGACGGGGGCGACACGCCCCAGCGGGACGAGGGCGGAGCCCCGCGGGGTCTGGGGCAGAGCCCCGGCATGTATTACGTCGCACGCAAGTAGGCAAGCGGTGAGCAAGACAGTAGCCAACCCACTCGAACGAACGGTGTCACCAAACCCCGCCCTCTTCCCAATGCAGATCCACACACTGAATCACAGACGCCACTAGCGCCCGCCGCCGCTCTGTTGTCGGTCGGCGGCCTGGGCGCGGCACCCTCGACGAGACGAACGGCGCGCAAGACTGTAGCCAACTCGCGCGAACGAACGGAGTCAAAGAGTCTATCGTCTTCCCAATGCAGGGCCGCACTGGATCACCAGACGCTACTAGCGCGCGCCTGTAGCTCCCCTTTGCCTGCGGAAGGCGCGCGCGGGGCTTACAGGTTACGCATGGGGTCAGAGTGTGTGATCAATCCACCCAAAACAATAAAGACCAGCCGAAGCTGGTCTTTCACATTTATTGCAATCAACTAAAACCTGATATCACTTCGACCTGGCGTTACGGCCAGCCACAACAACGCATGCCCGCGCATGTGCCACTCGGCCAACAGTCGCGCCGTCATCGCTGAACGCGCATAAATCGTGTAAAGCACCAGCTCACCCTGGACTGACTTACCTTTGGCAGTCCAAGTTCGGCGCGGTCGCCCCAGCCACAAGGCGATGATCGCGATCCCTAATACACTGACGACAAGATAACTATTCATTTGATGTACTTCTCCCATAGTGGCAATGTCACCAGTGCAATCACTGTCACGACGAAAATCATTATCCAGATGTCAACCTGCGAACGATCCTTCTCAGGCACCCACCGGAACGGATGCACGATCGACGCAACCATCACGAACGCGAGCAATCCGCAACCCACTGCCCAAATGTATTCACCCGCATTCCAGAACGTGTAAGTGCCCCACACGGTGATGCCTGCCACAACGAGCGTCATCAGGCGGATAGCGATAGTGTCGCCGTGTGCGATGGTGATCATCTGGCCAGTCTTGCGCACCTTGGCCAATCCACGCACATCGTTATAGCCGGGTTCCCAGAAGTTGTTAGGGACTTTATCTTCATCTTTGATGAGCTTATAGCTCATGGTTTACCTCAATCTCAACGGCTAATGGCTTGTGCGACATATTCAGGATTGCGTCAAGCTGCTTGTGCAATAACTCAACCTCATCACACAACAGCAAAGCGAACTCGGCGGATAACTCATCCTTGACTAGAACGGTGGCGCGGGCGCGAAATTTGGCGATTTGTTCAACTGTAACCATGGAAACCTCACTGGACTGACCGATGGACTGACCGGACTGACTGCCGTAGTCGGCTGGAAAACAAGACGTTTCATGCGATTGGGGTAGGGTAGTGCTCGTCATGCGTAAGCCTCGATCATCTGGTGCAGGTGCGCGGCATCGGCGCCGGGTGACCATCGCGCGGGTGATCCCGCAGCAGCTGCTGGCGCGATGTAACCATGCGCTCGCAGAAACTCCACCGCTGCGCGGATCTCGGTCGAGGAATTGATCCCCAGCCCGTTAAACGCTGTGCGCGTTGGTTGATCACCGGCAGAAAGAATCTGCATAGCCACACGTAAAACCTTGACGCTGCAAGTCAACTCCACCCGGCCATCCTCCGAATCAACTGAAGAAGACAACAGCGTGAGCGGCTGCGCCCCGGACAAGGCGCCATTGCTATAACTGATCGGCACGTTCACCCGATTGAACCCTGGCGTAAGCATCATGGGCGCGCCGATCTGGGGTTGCTGTGCCATCGACAGGCGTCGCCAACTCGCGTCCTCGATGGCATCATCGCGCTGCGCTGGCGCCGGATTCTGTCTCACTCGCCACAAGATGGCGACGAAGACCGTAATCACCAATGCCCCGAAGATGAACATGATAAAAACGAGCGTCATGAGATCGGCAATCTTCGCGCTGGCGAGGCCGTCGAACACGCCGCCAAGGATCAGGCGCAAGCCGGCCATGAGCAGGATCAGAACGCCGCCGATACCAAGGGAGATCCCGAGAACTTGTTTCATAGTCAACGCCTCCGGTAGAGATAGATGCCGAATCCGATCAGGATCGCGCAACCGAGCACGATCAAGGCCAGACCTGCGAAGATGGAGAGACTGCTCATTTTGTTAACCCCACTGCGCCGCCATCGCGCGCGCAATACCTTCGTAAGTCCTGCTACGTTCTCGCCATCGTTCTGGCGATGGTCCTAGTTTGTTCTGGCCTGACGGCGTCTGGTTGTCCCACCTGGGCAGGCCTGCTGCGTTGTAATGTGATGGCTTTACGATGTCAGTCGGTGTCAATGGTGGGAGATTCTTCAACCACAGGCATGTTTTCTTTGAGGCGCATTCGCCATACTGCCAGGGTTGAACGATCTGATCGGGCGGTCTGATCAGGGTCGAGATGATCCCGACTGGGTTTTCGATCACGATGTAGTAAACGGATGAGCTCATCAGATTGCGCACGAATTCAAGTGCTGCGTACTGCAGTTCTGTCTTCTCACGCCAGAAGCGCGCCCCGGATATCGCCAAGTGAGTGCAGGGCGGGAATGCTAAAAGCATGTCCCACCCATCATTCAGGTAATTCAGCACGTTGCCACGAATGTGCGGCCCCGGGCGTTCGGACTCAAGGAAGTCACAGGATATTGCATCGTGACCGCGCGCGATAAAGGCGTCACGAACACGACCGGAGAATTCACAGCCAACGAGGATTCTCATAGTTTGAACGTCTCAATCTTCCACTCGGCGATAAACCAAGTGGCGTCTGAGCCTGTCGCCTTCGCCGTCAGCGTGCCGGGATTCGTGGTCAGCATCAGGCCAACTTCTTTGGCGGCGCGGATGACGGCGTTTGTTTCGGTCGCGGATGGGAACGTGGTTAACCTGGCGATGCGGAATGAATGTAACGCGGCGTTGTAGCCGATGTAAAGATCACCTTTGAGCTTAATCGTTTTAGCCTCGGATGAGTGCAGCAGCGTGGCGATGATTGTGGCGAGAGGTGAAGGGGTATACATCACTTTGTGTCCTTGGGCATTCCCATCGGGAAATTCAAGCGCGAGCGTTTGATTCCGGCGGCGAGTGCGGCGCGTTCGCGCATGATAGCCGCTGTTCTGGCGGAGTCATAGTAAATTTTGTCGCGGATGACTTTTTTACCAGCCATGAAATGCCACACGTAGTAAACGCGGCTGTTCGCGCCGATGCGTTGCGCCACGCCAATGTAACCAGTGTCGGGGTTCACGAATCCCGACATGCCGGCAGAGCGTGGGCGCGTGTCAATCTCGCCAGTGGCGCCGGCTGCCCGGGCGCAGTCGATGCAGAACTCACGGGTGGCTTCGTCGAGCGCCTCGCGGGCGTGCTTGATGAAGTCGTGCACGGGATTGTCACGGACGATAGTAGTTCCACCGCGATTCATTGGGGTATCTCCTTGCGTGCGCGGGCCGTGTTTAGCTCGTCGCGCAGATGAGTGATGATCAAGCCTGTTACTGAATGGATCTTGGTGCCGCGATTGGTGTTGTCGGCATTCCATGCGGTCTGTGTGTCGTTGTCGGCGACCTGCATGACGTGCTTAACTGCGTCTGGGTACATCATGAAACCTGTGGAGAGTTCATTCAATACGGCTTCATCGAAAATCCCCAGGCGGGTTTGTAGCGCAGTGCGCAGTTGCCAGTAGACTGGGCGGTGTTGTTCTGGGATCGAACTCATACCTCGCGCCGCGCGCGCATCATCATCATCTAATCTATTGAATGTCTTCTTCTGTAAGTCTTCTTCTGATGTTGGGGGCTTCGTGACCAACTGGCATGTCACATCGTGACTAACCGGTATGTCACATAGTGGCAAACTGGTATGGTTCAAAATGCCCAATTGCAGACATAAGTTAGACAGTTCCTCGAAGAGTGGGAGTTGCCCGTACTCGTTCGACTGGATGCGCCACCAGTGCAGTAGATAGCGCCAGTTCACGCGGTAATGCATCACGGCGGATGCGGTGTGGTTGTAGCGATTGGTCAGCCAGCGATCGAGCAGGGCGCTGTTGGCGGCCTGCGGCCATGGCGCGGAGATAGTGCGTAAAGCCTTCTCGACGGACTGAAGCGGCAAGGCCAGTTCGTCAGCCCACTCATGCATGGGTTTGTAGAACCAGCGCTGGGCGGCGTGCTGGCTGGATGAATGGCCATCACAGTGGATGGCATACGAAAGAACGAGCGCGGCGACGTGAGAATCGAGCGCCCTGGCGATGGCTGGACTGTAGCGGATCCAACCTTCCGGTTTGGTGCAGTCAGAAATCCAGTTCCAAAGAACTGATTCCGGATTCAACGGTGCGACGGACTTGGACGTTGTGGACATTGTTCGAACATCCTGTTACTTCATCATCACAACGTAGCGTTAAAAGTTGTAAAATGAAGGCATATGGGTAAACCTGTGACAACTGGGGAGCCCTGCAAATAGGCGATTGATTAAAGCTTGGCGGCGTGGATCAGTCGCTTATTTCGTTTTTCGATGTAGGATCGTCAGGGAGTTCAGAAGATAATAGTGGTAATGCACTAGACCTGGTCTTTTCTATATCCTCCTTCAGCTTCATAACTGCGCTTTTCAGCGTGTAACGGCGCTTGGTCGGGCTGATGATTACTTGGGGGAGTTCAACGCCAACCTGGCGCGATATTGCCGAAATGTCTCGGTTGAGTAACTCGGCTGCGTCTGTGAGGGTGATGATATCGGTGACATCCACATCGAGAGTCAGGTCGATTTGTTCTATTCTGGTTACTCGCTGTTGAATGTGCGCGCTTATCGTTTGTTGCATTCTTTACCTCTGGGTGAATAATATAAGCACTTGCTAGAATTTGTCAAGTAGATATAAGAATCGGGCTGAGGGTTATGAATACACACGCCGCCATCGTGAAGTATGTCGCGGATCTTTTAGGGAATCCACGCACGCATCTGTCGTATGCGCAGTCATTACAACAATTTGAGGGTTATGGAATCAAGGTCAACAATGACGTGCTCGCGGAATTCTATAAGGCGCTGGTGGCCGATGATCGCCGCTATGCACAGGGGACGATTAACATCCGCATGGTGGTGCTGCGGGGGTTTCTGCGCTGGATCGATGTGCATGGCCTGGCGCCGAAGTCGTTTAATCGGGACGTGGCGATTGATCGCTACAAGGCGGTGCGGGTGGGGCATCAGAACGTCTATCGATATAAAACGGCTGACAGTCGCATTCCGGCCATTGTGGAATATTTCGATGGGATGACGGATGAGTGTCATCCCTGGGAATGGCTGGAGACTCTGCGTAACCGCGCGATTGTGCATGTGTTGATTTCGACAGGCATCCGGGTGTCTGAGTTGTTATCACTGACGCGCGACATGCTGGCGGATGGCGCCTGTAACGAGATCGAAATTTGTGGCAAGCGCAGCAAGATCAGGCCGATTTACCTGGACGTGGCTTCATGTAAAGCGATATCAGAATACTGCCGGGCGCGCAAGGATGGTTGTAAGGCTTTATTCGTCACGCATCGCTGGGCGGAGTGTCGTCCGCTGCAGGTGCAAGGCGTCTATTACATGATTAAAGGGGCGGCTAAAGCGTGTGGTTTGTCGAAGAATACCAGTGCGCATATGTTTCGGCATTGGCTGGCCATGGACATGGTCGAGCACGATGTGCCGATTGAATGCATCAAGGAAGTGCTGGGGCACGAGAAGATTGAAACGACCATGATTTATGCGCGCGCCAGCCGGCTGAGAGTGAGATCACAGATTATGCAATATCGGGCGAAGCGAGTTAAATGAGAAGAGGAGCGGAGGAGCAGAGGAGAAGAGGAGATGACACACACACAGAGATTGCATCGGGCGGCGCGCCGATGGTCGTATCGATATCAACGCGCCGATAAGGGCGACTTGTGGGCGAAGGTCGTGATGGCCATCAGCGTTACATTCGTGGCGCTGTGCATCCTGATCACGTTGCGCGACTGGCTGCAACTGATTGCCTACATCATGGCGGTGGTGCTGTTGATCGGGCTGGGTTACCTGGTGAAGGTTAAGACTGACGTCTAATCTCTCTTCAAGAGTCCGCCATGCATATACGCGATTACCGGTTTCGCCGTGTCACTCTCATGCATAATCGGCGCGCCGCCGGCTGACAGTTGCACGATTGCCCAATCACCTGCGTAATCTGTTACGGTTACGCGCTCGCCAGTCTTCACGCCGCCCATGATCACATCGTTCGTGCTCGGCCCCATGCGCACCCGCGCATACTCATCAGCGTACACCGTGAGCGTCATGGGCTGCGGATCGTCCCACACGATAGCGCCGCGCAATGCATCGTAGGGACGAAATGCCGCGTCGAATTCCTTGCGGTTATAGCGTTTGTGATCGCCTTCACTGCGCCGCGCCGCCCAATAGTCTGGGTCATGCACGACAACGGTCGCGTCGTCGAGCGATAGCACAACCATCCAGTGCCAGCTCTTAAAATTCACATCCTGCACGTTGCTGCGCTCGAAGCCTGAGTAGTCCACCAACGCAATGAATGGGGTTGGCGGGTAGCCGTTGCCAGTCCACACACTCGCCTTGACGCCGCGCTTGGTGAGTGCGTTCACCAGGTCGCGCTTATCCGTGCCGACATCACCATCCGGCATGGTCTCGGCGCTGATAGCGTTGATCGGCACGTGGATGCCCCGGCCATCCAGCACCATCGCGACACACGCCGGGCCGCAATCGTTGATGCGCTGAGAGCCATCGTCATCCCATTGACTTCGATATGGATAGGTCATTTGACCTCACCGTTACGTCTCATAAGGGAACTCCTTCAATGCACGTTGATCGTGTACTTCGTGCCATCGAAAGCTATCCAGCCTTCACGGGCGGCCAGTAGCAGGATTAGATTACGCGACTGCGCCAATGTCAACGCGGTGGCGTCGACGCCGTTGACTGTCTTTGCCAGTGCTACCGCGGCGCTGTAGATCGCGTCGGCTGGATCGTCGAGCGGGATGGCGGCGCCGATGGCCTGCTCGGTGTTGTGTTCACCCGTGGTCAACGTTCGGGAGTAGATCGCCGACCAGGTGGCGCGATTGGAGGGGTCGATCACGGTAACTGCTGTAACGGGCAGATTGGCGTCGGCCAATGCCTGATGTAGTCGGGTTGATATATTGCTCATTGCAGTACCCATCCTGACAGGGTCGTGAGATTTGCGCCGGAGTAACCGCTGTAAAACGTTACGAGGGCAGCGCTGATGCCGCGTTCGCACATATTGATTGCGTGATAGCCTACAGGCAGAGGCTTTGTGTAGAAAGATGTCCCCATGCCGTTATACAGATAAACCATCTGGTCGTCGGGGGTGACTGTGTCGAGGCCGATGCCGCCGAAAGCCTCGCCGCCGGATTGCATCTGCGTGAACTGGAACCATGACAGCGCATCAGGCAGGCCGATGACGCATTCAACGCGATTGGCAGCGGTGGCGCGGGTCTGGCGCCATGAGGACGAGGACATTGTCCATGTCGCCGTAGCATCCTGCTTGAACACCTGGCGCATGACGCGGTTATTGACGTTGAACAGGAATCGTTTGGTGATCGAATCCTCGCACACGTTCGCGCCGGATGCGCAGATAGAGCCCATGTAACGACGCGTCGGCGCGCCGGACTTCACCCAACGGCCATTCTGCGAAACCAAAGCGGTCGCGCGCGCGGTCGCGGATGCCCACACCAGAGATTCAAGCGTCGGGACTCCGGCGTTGCTATACATGAAAATGTCATAGACCAGACCAGAGGTAAGCGTAAGCGCCAGTGAAGGCTCACCGAACTGATACACGATCCAATCAGAAGTGCCGTCGTATAGGTCAATCAGGTCATGTGTGTAGGGCGTGTAGTAAATCGTTCCGGCTGCTGTAACGTCAGCGGTCGTAACTGGAACGCCAGTGGTCAGCGTGAGGCGTCCGCCTGGATCGGGGATGGATAAAGGCGCGAGTGTGCCATCAGAACGCTTGTGCAGGAAAGCATCACCACGGGCGTAGAGTTGCAGATAGTTGGCGGCGGGTGTGCCTAGAAAAGCCTGCTTGGTGAATTGAATCCCTGGGATATTGGGCGCTGCGGATATTTTGCTCATGTTTGAAGTCCTTATCCTTCGGTCAGAACATTGCCGTTGTCATCGGCCAACACATTTCCCGAATCGTCACACAAAATCAGGTCGATAAACCCGGTGGAAGTCAGATAATCCAGAAAGGCATTCGGGTCATGCACGGGCACGGCATTCGCGGGCGAACCGCCTTCATCGAGCGACTGTAACGCGATACGCAAGTCGGCCAGGTCAGCCTGCATCCCGGCAAGGGCTGCGCCTAACGTCTGCTCTAACATGCCCATCTGGGCGGCCAGAACGTCGATCATGTAATCACTGCGCGCCATTACTCTATATCCTCCAGTCTCGACATGCGCCGCCGGGCAGCGGGAGTTGACACCAGCTCACGCGGGCGCAAATCAGAATCAGACATCACCGCAACCAAGGCGGCTGACAGCATGTGATCATCGTGCAAGGGCTCATCCTGCAACGTGATCGGATGCCGCCAACTCACATGCGCCGGAATGCCCCACTGCGTGAAATTGCCATGCTGCTCATGCTCACAACGCTCCAACTGGCGGCGGAACCGCTGCGAATCGACTGAAGCGGATGTGAAGTGATGATATCGGCCAGTCTCGACGAGCGCCAGCCAGTCATTGATCAACTGTGTTTTAGTTGCGGCGGTGAACGTGAAGGGCAAGACACGATCTTTGGAGGGATAACGAACCAACAGGGCAGAGGCTAGACCAGTGCCCAGCCCGGTCGCGTCCGTGACGATCTTGGCGGGATGCCATAGATCAATATAGGCAAACAGCCTGCGCCGATCGACAGAATCATCGAGAACGTTACCGCCGGACAGGACAAATTGATCGACGGTATCAAAGCGATTGGAGCCAGATGCATCGGTCACCTGGTGAATCGTGCAGACGGTCATATCATGATTGCGCACTTGATCCTGTAAATCAGTCCCGCCCACATCGATTGTGCAGACATACGTGCATTCTGGTTGCGGCCCCGGGCGCGGTGGCAAAGCATCCGAAAAGATCAAAGCTAAACGGCGCTCATCGAACAAACGGCCAGTGCGCTCAGTTTCAACGTTCTCGTATTCGGTCAGAATCGACGGATGCAAAGCGCCCTTGCGGGCGATCGCGGCGGTCACCGTAGCGCGGTAAGCCTCATTGCATCTTGCAACGTCGTGCCAGGTGATGATGAAAACTCGACGCTTCGCGTCTCGTTGGGTAAGTAGATCTAGTTCTCGCTTCTTCAAAGCGAGATAAGTGCCATCGTGTCGAGCGGTGCCGGTGTGGACGTGCGGCGCATTGGTGTTGGCCGTCATCGGGTCGAACGCTTGTTCTATATAGCGTTGATTCAAGTCCTGGCACTCATCTTTCGATAACAGCAATGACGCAGTAGAACCGACATTCGGCTTATCGCGCTCGGCGCCAGACAGATACGTGGCGCGGCAGAGTCCCATCTTCAACACGTTGGCGCCGACAGTCAGATTCGCAAAGAACGGATTCCCGGCGGTAATTTCCAGCACTCTCAGCAGGGCGTTATGCGCTTGCGTGTCATACGTGGGCGCGGTGTGAATGATCGATGCGCCCTTAACGCGCTGGTACAGGAACAGCAGATAGGCGTGCACGTGGGCGAGCGTTTCATTCTTCCCGGACTGGCGTGGAAAGCGCCAGACGTACTGCTCACCGTCACGGGCAATCACCGAGGCAATCGCGGCGCGCGCGGGTTCGAGCTGATAGTCGCGCAGCGGGCGCTTCAGGATGAACTTTGAGAAAGGCTCAATGTCACGGACTGATTGCAGTAACGCGGTTTGAATTGGATTCATTGAACTCTTTCAAGGCGCGAGTGATCAATGCGCGGGCGCGGTGGGGTGGCAGACCAGTCACTCCGGCAAGCTTCCACATCATTGTAAAAATCTCGGCGTCGGTGGGCGCAGCGGGGTCAAGGTTGCGCGTTGAAATGAACTCGCTGATAACTTGATGCGCGAGCGTTAAAACGGAGGGTTGTGGATGCCTAATCATGGTGGCTTAGTTGAAATAACGTGAAGATGTGCACAAACACAAACAGATGGATGGCGAGAACCACAAGGCGCGCATTCACATAAAGCGTTCGGTTATTGGCCAGAACCATACTGGCGTCTTCACAATCGGCTGCACTAATCTGGCGAGTGGTGGTGTTGTTTTCCATAGCAAGGGCAACAAACGAATTACGAGCGACAAACGGAGAATGGTGAGTAGGCGTTTCATGTTGATGCATATCTGCTGCTGGCGAGTATGCGGAGGGTGGCGAGTCCGCGCACTGGCAACGGGCGCGCCAGAATCTGGGTAGCCCAAAGGGTGAGACTGGCGGCGATGTTCTTGTCAACCGTGTTCAAGGCGATTTGGCCGACGATGTAGGCGGCTGCGCGGGGCAGAATGTAGGCGTTGAAGTCGGCGGCGTCAACGTTGGACGGATACGCGGTGAGCGTCGTAAACGCCAGCGGGGTCGTGTTGACGAGGATCGTATCCGGCGTGCTGAGTTGCAGATACTTGCCAGTGTAGGCTGTGCCGGATGTAACCAGAAACGTGCTGCCCTGGCGCGCCCAATTCATCACCGACACACTGGGGCGCGTGAACGCGTAAGTCAGTGAATCAGTCTCGAAGTAGTACAGGCCATTCTGGGCGGTGTTGGTCTGACCGATCAGGAGCACATACGACTGCGTGACAGGCTGAACGCCATCGAGGGCGGGGCCGGAACCGTCGCCATACAGCGCGATATTGCTGGCTGACACAAGCGTGACGGTGAACAGGTCGCCGTTCAGGTTGCTGACAATCGCATCGTCGAGCGAGCGCGGGTACTGGATCAGGGCAAGCAGATCGGCGGTGATTATGGCGTCCGGGACGATTGTGCCGATGGCGGTCATGGCGAACGGGATCAGATTGCCGGATGTGATTTGATCGGGCATGTATAGCGCGAGTAGTTGCGTGCCGATAAAGTGATTGCCGACATTCGGTATTGCTGGCGCATCCTGCCCACGGTAGAGCGCTGTTGAGATCGTGAGCGGCAGCATGAGCGGATCGACCTGATCGAGATCGAGGCAAGCCAATGCAATCGCCTGGGTTAAATGATCGTGATCGGTATACGACGAGTGCGCCTTGCCAGCCGTGGACGTGATCAAGGCGCGCAGATCGCGGATCGCTGCCGCTGAAGTGACGAGGTTAACGGCTGAGAAAAGCATCTTAGAAGCTTCTCCCATAGGTTGAGGCGCTGGCCTGCTTGCCGGACATGATCGCGATGGCTGTATCGAACCAGCGATAACTGGTAGTCCCCATAGCGGTCGCCTTCAACGAATCCACGACAGAAGTCTCGAACGTCGCGCCCGTGATGCACATAGCCGCGGCCAGCAGCACAACTGCGCCACGATAGAAGGGCGGGTACCAGTCGGTATTCGTGCCGTCATGCGTGTAGGCGGCGCGGTAGTAAAAGTCTGCGCCGGTCGCGCCGATGGCGGCTTTCAATACCAGAACAGTCCCACGCGCGCGGAACTCCGTCACGGGTGACAATGCCGTGGGCACAATCTCGACGACAGCCTCGGCGGGGCAGTCGGTCACCATGTCGATGAGGGTGTCGCCGACGAGCAGACCGGTCTTATTCACCTTGGCAAGCTTGGTCACATAGCCGGACAGCACATACAGCGAGTTGGCGAGGTTGGCGTCTACCTCGGCGTCAGTCCAATACTTGGCGGTGGCTTCGGACAGAAGTCCGCGAATATTGGTTCTATGTTCGATGACGGTTGGTTTAGTCACTGGTGCTTAACTCCTGCTGCAGAGTGGCCTGGGCGCGCCCGAAGTAGGACGCGGCGACGGCTTGCAGCATTTCCGAATATTGATAATCGGCGTTCACGAGGCTGTATGAATTCAGGTAAAACGACGCGCACAACATCGCGATGATCGCCTCATGATGGGCAGGCCAGGTGATCGCGGTGATCGCGTGGGCGTCGGGGCGCCAGATGGATAGAACCGATGAGCCGGTTAACGTGGCGTAAACGCGCACACTGGCAGTAGTGGCGGTCGCTGACACGATGCGAAACTGATACTGCTCGCCGTTCACCGTGATCTTGCGCGCATACATGATGCCGCTGGATAGCAGGACGGTGGCAAACTGCGAGTAAGCGCCCTGTTCGTCAGTGCCAATCGTCGGCGTGGCCGTGACGGTCGTTGCCAACAGCAGCGGGCGCATGGCCGAATAAAACGCGATGGCTGAAACCAACGATGACGCGAGCAAGTCCTCGAAATGAACCGGGCGGGATGGCACGGAAAGTAGGCCAGTGGCGATTGTCTTGATGGTGTCAATGCTCATAGTTTCTTATCCTGCTCCTCTTCTCCTCTGCTCCTCCGCTCCTCTTCATGGTTGCAGATACCTCTCGGCATACGTGGGCGTAGGTAGCGAGCCATTGACCATGTCCTGACGATCTTCCTGGCGGTCGACCATGCGGTCAGCCGGCACAACTGAAGCAAACGTCACATCGGTATCGTAGGACGTGAACGATTTACCCTGCAGGACTTCGGTCATGCGCAGAATGATGCGGTTGCGCTGCTGGATCGCATCGCCCAGGAAACCGCGCCGCACGTTGGCGGCCTGAATCATGGGCATGTAGGCCATTTCCAAAGCGCGCCCGGATAGCTGCGTGTTGCCGATGCCATAGGCGACATCGGGCGTATTCGACAATTCTTTGACGATGGTCAGCAGCAACTGGATAGTCTGGTGATGAATCCCGGCAGTCTCGGCATCGAGTAACTTCACCAGGTCGATCTGGGCATCCGCTGGCCCAGTCCACAGTTCGCCCGGATCGGTGCGCAGTGTCGCCTTGTCCACGCCAAGCGCCTTGATCGGCGGGTTCCCCTGCACACGGACGAGCCACATCAATAGGTCGATTCGTTCATTTAAGAGCCTGCACGCGGCTTTGATGTGCTCAAGGGTGGAATCGCCCCAGTGGGAACCGATACGCGGCCAATTTGGCCAAACGGCGCACGGTATCAGGCCATATGGATTGGCATACGAAAGCGCTTCTTTATCGTCTTCGAGCCCTTCAATCGTGACCTGGTCAGGCGTCCACGTTTCAATCCGGTCGTCATGCTGAATCATCACCTTCACAGGCCGGCCAGTGGCAGACCAGTCCAACACCTCGACATCACCGGGATGCAGCACGCGATAGAACACCTGACCATCTTCATGAGTCACGTAGTAAGCCGAATCGCCTAGAACCGTCCCCTGCAGTACTGCCGTGAAGTCGGACGTAAACCCGGCTGAGATGGCGATAGCGTGTTCAAGCGCGTCCTGGGCGGTGGCGTTGTCGTCGATCACATGCGATTCAAGGCCTGACACGGTAGCCGAAGCGTGCTTGTTCAGGATGTCGCGGGCGTAGTTGAAGACGGCGCGGACTTCGTCGCGTTTGACTTCGGACAGAATGGTTAACTGCGCGGCTGCATCGCCATTGTAGAAAGCCTCATTGGCGGTGTAAGCCGTGAAGCGGTCGCGGGCGCGTTGATCAAGGCGATTGATGCGCATGGGTTAAGCCTTCACGCTCGTGTCGGCGACGCCGGGGACGAACTCCGGCCAATGCCAACAGCCTTCATCATTGCCCAGCTGGACATTTTGCAAGAACAGAATCGAGCTGGTGCCCATGAGCACGAGTGACACGGTTGAATGCGGGTTGCCGGGCTGATTGACGAGCGTGATTATGGCGGCAGTGCATTTGCCTGGCGTGTGTCGAAAATGAACCATGCGTCCGATGGCGGGAACCTGTAAGACTTTATTGATGATTGGCATGTTTCAATCCTTGCGTGAGTGTTTGAGCGGGGCTGAGTGGGCTGGCCAGAGTGCCGAGGATGGGCGTCCCTGCGATATGCCCGGGTGGCTGAGCGCGCTTCTTATATGTTGCGGCGGCGGCTTTGGCGGCTGCATTGACCAGAGATTGCAGTCGTTTCACCATCTCCTCGCGGTACTTGTCAGCCTCTTGCGCGGTGATGGGTGGGAACCATTTACCTTGCGGATCAAGCACAAGCGCATAGAACACATCTGGCGGCATGGGTGGGACTTCGATCACTGGCGGCGCGGGTGATTCCTCAAATGGCGCGCCTGGTAGATACATGATTTGACAGCGGCACATTGGGTGGAACGGCCCGCTGACCAGCATCCCGCCAAAGTGAAAATAGCCATCATCGGGCGCGGTTTGATAGTTCATCATTTTGCACAGTGCGCACGTGATCATGTCGTGAGTGGCTAGCCAGATTTTCACAGTTAGTTTTTACGCTTGCGCTTGCCGGGCGGTGGCGTGGCAACTGCATCGGCAGGCGCTTCGCTGATGTCGGGAACTACGATCACCTCATCCGCTGGTTCAGGTTCTGGGTTGTCAGGTGCGGCGGGCTCGTCGCTGGCCTGCGGGACAGTCTCGACCAATGTATAGCCCATGGCTAGAAGGTCGTTGGCGGCGAGTTGGCTGGTCGTCTCGCCATGGCCGGAATGGAACTGCACTCCGGCGCGTTCGCCCTCGAAAGACCAGTTAGGCGTCTCAAAACGATAGATCAACGGATCACCTCCCTAAGATTGCGGCGGCTTGTACTTGATGTATTGGTAAGTCACCTGATTAGAAGACAACGCGGCGAACAAGGCAAACAGCAACTTGACGATATTGTCCTCGGCGCTCCCGACTGCGGCGATATTCCAAAGCGTGATGGCAAGCGCAAACACTAACGTCAGAATCAACATGAACCATTGCTTATAAATTGGCACCAGTCCCTGAAACCAATCGGACGCGCCGGGCACATAGCGAAAGATCAAACTGAGCAATGATGCTGCTGCGGCGGCCAGAACGGCGGGCGTCAACTGGTCAAGATCGTAGGGCGGTGGCGGTAACTGCGTGGCTGGCGCTGGTGATGCGGCAATGGTAGCCGGCTGAAGTACGGTTCTTTCGGCTGGATCTGTGGGCGCTTCGACGATGAGCGGCGCGGGTTGGTACTCATCCGGGACATCGGTCACATCGGGAACAGGCGTGGCTGGCACGGTTTCAATGGTAGGTGCAACTGCGGCTGGAGCGTCGCTGATGTCTGGAACTAGCGTGGCAGCCGGATCGGGCGCCTGCGCGAATGCTGGAATGGCATAGCCGATGATCAGGGCGGCCATGATGGTGAGTGAGATAAGGAGAGACTTGATAAGTTTCATGGCATGGGTTGAATGAGATGAAGTAGGGCATAAATGCCCTACTTTGAAACGACTCTTGGCCTTACGGCTTCTGCACAATGCGAATTGTGGGCGTGATGTACCAGCCAGATGTGACGATCACAAGGCGGTAATACGCGCCATAGGCGGGCGTGTGGGTGAATCCAAGTGTGGCAGCGGTGGCATACACAACATCCTTCTGCACCCAGTCGGCGGCATTGCTGGAAAACCACAGCGTCGATGACACGTTGCCAGTGATACCCGTGCCGACGCTCGAGAAGATATCCAAGTAACTGGCATCGCCATTAAACCTGGCGGTTGTGGTGAACGTTTGCGTCAGGCCAGTGGGCGCATTGAACACGGTGACCGGGCCGGTATACAACTGACTGGGCACCGCGGCCGGACGGCGCGCCGGTGAATTCTCGACTGCGGCGAAAGCGCTGGACGTGATGCCCAGGACAATCAGGCACAGGACTACAAGAAGAGCGATACGTTTAGACATAGCATTAACCTCCGGGGTTAACGGAATTAAGAGCGCACTCCATCGAGGCAGGCAATACCGCGGTTACTGTACGCGGCGATGGCCGTATACCAGCGCACGCGCCACTTGTTCGCGTCAACCGTTTCCATGGGGCCGATCTGGACGACCTGCGGGCCGGGCAGGCGCATGACGCCAGTATCGGGGCGCTCGACTGACTGCATGGTGCCTTCGTTCTGCATCCCGACCACGCCAAAGCCTTCGGCCAGACTGACGGCGTAGATTTCGGAGCAGTCCACAGTGCCGCCTTTGGTGAGGGCATCGCCGATGAAGTTGGTTGCCGCGATGGGGATGCCAGAGTAATAATCTACAGGCGTGCCCAATTCGGAACGGGTTTCCATCGATGCGCCCGATCCACGAAACAGGTTCTTTAGCTTGCGCTTGGACTTCTGCGACATGATGAGCAGGTCTACCGGGCCTTTAACTGTGTCGATCAAATAATCGAGGTCTTCGAGCGCCAGAACCATGCCATCGGTGGCATCGCTGCCGCACCCGACGCGGTTACTGTTCGCGGTCGTGCACATCACGCGCAAGCCATCGAACTGCTTGGAATTGCCGGCTGAGTCGCCAGCGATGAACAACGATTCGAACTGTTCCGCGACGGCGCGCACTTTAAGCGCAATCTGCACGGCGGTTTGATCCATCTGATCGCTGCGCGTCTGCTGGGCGAATTCATCGATGGCGGCATCGCCGATGATGCGCTTCAGGGCAGTCGTGATCTGTGTAAACGACGTGGTGGATTCCGCGATCGTGTCGCCTGGGTCGTACACCGTGGCGGTAGATGCCGCGTTTTCACGCGCGTACTGGTAGGCGTTGCCTTTGATCGCGTCGAACTTCAGGAAACGCAATATCTGGGAGAACGTGTAAGCCGTCTGGACGACGCCCTGATATACCTGGTTGACTGAAAGCTTGGCGGACTCGACAAGAGTAAGAGCCATAGTTACCTTCTAGGGTAGGGTAGTAATCCCTACGAATTGATGTCCTTTTTGGGTTGAGTCAATCCCGATCGGAGTAAATCCAAAGGCGATTTGGGCGACTGGGGGGAAGACTGCGACGCGCTGGGATTGCCGGAGGGAACCGGGATCTTCAGGGCGTAAGTTTTCACCGCAGCAGCATAGGCGCTTTTGGAAATGGCGAGGGACTTCTCAACGTCGGCGATAGTCTCACCGCTGATGAGCGATGGGACGATATCGGGCTGAGTGGCGCGCAGGCGTTCGGCGAGTTCTGACGCGGCGCGCTTATCGGATGCGGCGAGTAGATCGCGGAAGTTCTGCGTTTGGGCGTTGGCCGTGGCCAGGTCTTTCTGCAACTGACTGAGCTGCTTTTGGATGCCTTGCATGCGCGCGAGTGGCACGGTGGGTGGTTCTGCGGGAGTCGGCTCAACGGGAGCAGGGGCTGCTGCTGGCTCTACTTCTTTGGTTTCTTCTTTGGTTTGCACGGTTTCTTCATGGATCACTTCCTTTTCGGGTGGCGGCGCGATGGTTTGCACGGGTTCGATGACTGGCGCAGCAGGCGCTTCTGGCGCGGGTGTGGCTGCTGGTGCTGGTTCGGTCTGTGTAATTTCGTCCATAGGTATCTCGCAATAGAAATAATCACGGTCGTTCAATCCAGTCTACTGCAATATCTTGTAGCACTGTCTTCCGATTGATGGTCACATAACGATTCAAGACGCCAAACTTGTAGACTTCGGCCAGTTCAACCGTTCCGTTGGCGGAACGTTGCCAAAGTTTTTTAGTCTGGCCAAGGGCGGCCAGATTCTCACCGTGCTGGGGCAGGGCATGTCCCAGGGTGCCGAGGCTGAGATCGTCCATCTTGATCTTCTTGTTGGCGCTGCGCGAAGCGAGATCGCGGTACACATCGAAAGACTGACAGGTATCCTTCAGGGGGCGCGGGGCGTACTGCGATAAAACCGACAGGTCGAAAGAATCGCCGTTGAACGTCACAATCCAGCCGATGTACGGCAGCATATAAACGAGTTCGGTCACTGTGTCGGGTGAAAACTGGCGGATGGCGCCGGATGCGATATCGACGATGGAGGCGACGGTCAGGTTGCGCGTGTACATGTCACGGTCGTCTAATTCAGTTTCGATATCCAATGCAATCATGGAATATGTAGAACGGCCTTGATGAGCGTCTCGGCGGCGTTGGCGTTGGTCACCACAGTGACAACGGTAACGATCACCACAAGGTAATAGATCATGGTCAGGCGGCTCTCGATCTGCGTCAGGCGGCGGTTGACCTGGTCGAGTTCGCCCTCGATGCAGGCGCGCCAGTCTTTGGAGTCTCGATCGGGGCGCACTGCCAGGGGTTGCACTGGGCGCAGCTTGCGCACTGCTGAGAGTAGGCGGTCGTCGTTGGGGGTGGTCATACTTTTATATCCTGAAGGGCGGCGTTGACGCGCTGGCTGGCACTCTCGAAATACGTGGCGTCAAGCTCGATGCCGATGCCATTACGGCCCGTGTGGATGCAGGCAACCATGGTTGAACCGCTGCCCATGGTGTTATCCAGAACGGTTTCACCTGGATTCGTGTAGGTCTTGATCAGATACTCCAGCAAGGCGACAGGTTTCTGTGTGGGATGGCAGGCTGGGCCGTCGCTGTACACAGGCTGAAAGCGTCGAAACCTGATGATGTCACGCGGGTAACCGACATAGTCCTTGGCGCGGATCGCGCCGTAAGTGCCGTAGTTGTCGGATGCGCTGGGAGAAATGGGGATGCGATAGGCTGGAACATCCTTGGACAGTTGCGGGTTATAGACGCCCTGGCCATTTCTGAAGACTACGATATCCTCATGCTGGCGCATCGGGCGGCGCTTCACATTCAAGAAGTCCACTGGCGAGACCTTGTCCCATACCCAGCAGTACTTAAACCAAGGCAAGTTCGACGAGATGAGCGTGGTCGTAAACGGCTGGGAACTGAACAGCACAATGGCGCCGTGTGGTTTGATCAGGCGCTGGTACTGCGTCCAGATTTGATCGAGCGGCAGCACACTGTCCCAATGGTTTTCGGTCGTGCCGTAGGGCATATCAGCCAGGATGCAATCGATGCTCTGGTCTTTGAGCAGGGGCATTACTTCAAGGCAGTCACCGCGGATAAGGCTGATGTCAGGCTGGGTGGTCATAGCGTGGTGTGCAGTTCAAGCGCGATGGCGTCGAGCAGTGCGCCAATGTGCCCGGTGATGGTGTCGGCGGTGTCGCCTGACAGGATGGCGCGGTTGCGCGCAAGTGAAGCCAGCCGGCCAGTCGTCTCGTTGTGCAGGTGCGCGAGCTCGAGGAAATCGGCCGGCACGGGATTCTCGTCAGCCGTGATGCGCTTGATGATGCGGTCGAGCATGACGGCGGTGGCTTCAATCGCGGCGCTGATCGGTGTGGTCGGGTCGGTCAACGCGGCAATGATGCGGCTTAACTCGTCGTCGCTGTAATGCTTCGCGTAGATGTTGTGCGTGGCGGCGTTGGCGTTGCCGGGCTGGGCGCCCTTGGCCTTGGGCTTAACTGACTTGGTCGCGGTCTTTTTGGTAACCATATTAGAACGTCCGTGCTAATAGTATCTGGGATATATGCAGGCGTGGGCGCTGATTAAGCGATATTTGGCTACAGGTGGGGTAGTTGGCCAACACGAAAACGAACGGAGTCAAAGAGAAAACCCTCTTCCCAGTTCTCAACCACACACTGAATCAACGACGCCACTAGCGCCCGCCGCCGCTCCCCTTTGTCGGTCGGCGGCCTGGGCGCGGAACCTACAGGATACGAACGGCGAGCAAGACAGTAGCCGGCTAATGCGAACGAACGGAGTCAAAGAGTCTATCGTCTTCCCAATGCAGAACCGCACTGGATCACCAGACGCTACTAGCGCGCGCCTGTAGCTCCCCTTTGTCGGCGGAAGGCGCGCGCGGGGCTTACAGGTTACGTATGGGATCACAGGTTCGAGCTTATGGGCAAGGCTACGACTGAAACACAGGCACCGCACTCCATCCCCATCCGGCTCCCCAGCCAATCCCAAAAAGAAACGCACTAAGACACATGAGACGCCCCCCGTTCTGGAAAATTTTTTTTGGGCATCAAACGAAAGTAAACGAAAGCACAAAGCCAAACGAAAAGCATCTGGGAGAAAACGCCAGATGTGGGCTGGACACATCTGGGGGGAGAGAACACTGTCAACACACACACCGATGAGGTCAGGAGGAACCTCGCGAGATGAGAATAACACGGGCGGCGGATCTGGTGGCAGTTGATTAAATGGAAATCGCCAGCGGGTTGGGCTGGCGATTGGTGGGCGGGTGGCTGGTGGCGGGTGGATCAGGTCAATGACTGCCGTCATGCTGCCATGTGAATTTGCGAACTTGGGCCATGCTGAAATTCTGCGTCAGGCTGCCTGATCGATTCTTCGGGATTTTGGGCAGGCAGTGTCTGGCGGCTTCGGCGGTGCGGTGCTTGTGTCCGCAGGTGTCTTTACCGGATCCCATTAGATCGCGGTCGGCTTCGTACCATGTAGTGAGATGGTTTAGGCGTGGATGCTTCATTTCGATGCTCCTGTCAGTCCTTCGGCTCGCTCGGCAGTGCGGATCAGGTGCTTGCGCATGAGATCGCGCGGGCCGGCGTCTTTTAGCTCACCGACATTGCAGCGAAAAGCGTAATCGCGTCTGCACAGCGCAACTACTGCCGGGATGCGCTGAGCCCATTTGGGCAGCGTGGAAACGTCAAACTTGGTTTTGATTGTCTCTGGCATGTGTGTGCTCCTAATACTAATAATATTACTTTCTGACTGGTGCATGTACTGCATCAGTCAGTTAAGTTCTTTACATTCCTTCGAACATTCCTGCGCGGGCAGCTTCGGCGATACGCTCAATGATGTGCATGACGTGGAAGTGCTCGCGCGTGTGCCGGTTGGGGATGTTAGATTTCCGGCTGGTGTGATCAAACTCATATTCGCGGGCGGCTTCGAGCAGCATGTGTTGATGGTTGATGAATCGGTTGATTGTGTATAACTGGCGTTGCTTGATGACAACGATATCGTGGAACGTCTTTTGCAATTCCTCCTCTATGAATGCGATACAGATCGCGTCAAGGTAGGCCCTGATCTCGCCCTGGCGTTCGTGTGACAGTTCATCGGCTTTGTTGATGCGCTCGCGGATCAGGGCGATATCGTTGCTGGGGCGCAGGCGGATCTGATTCGATCGGATTGTGCGGTCTTTGATGTCGTCCAGTTGGCCGTAGGCCCACTTACCGTAATTGATTTCTGACATGTCGTTTCTCCCTGCCAGCTTAGTCGCTTCGCTGGCGATAGTCTTAACCTAGTTGTGAAGCGGTGGCTTTCTCGTCTGGCGCCTGGTGCGGGATGTACTCGCTGCCATGTTCTGCGCGGATGTGATCCATCGACCAGGCTTTACCGTGTTGGCTGGTGGGGATGGTGGCGAAATACCACAGGGCCTTATTGTGTGCCCATCGGTAGCCTGCCGCCTTCAATGCCGGGATGGCTGGATCTCCCTTGATCGTGCCATGAACCCAAAGCCAATAGCCACATACTTCGATTGTGAGTTGAGGATACTGGCGCATGATTCTTACAGCCTCTTCCATCTTTGCGCGGATGGTCTCGTTAGTTGCAGCTTGGTGCGTGTAGCTGGCTTCACTGCGTCCGGGCATTTCGTCGCGCGTGGCGTGGTCGATGGCGTAGGTGTAAGCGGCGTTGAGTGCCTGCATCGTGGCAGTGTCTCCGCCTAAATCGGGGTGATGGATCTTAGCCAGTCGGCGGTACTCGTCTTTGATCTGATCGCGGGTCATGCCTGGGGTAAAGAATTGTGTGCTCATGTGTGTTTCTCCAAGCGCTGGCCAGTCTCCCAACTGGCCAGCGTCGACTATGTCTACCTTCCGATTATGCCAGTGCCGCAAGGAACACGATGACGAGACCGATACCGGCGAGGATATCCTCGCGCAGGGTGGTTTGTTTCATCGCTGTGCCTCGGTTGCGTCTGCGTCTTTCGCGTCCTTCGCGGTAGTGGTGGCTGGTGTGCGTGGCGCGCGAGCGGTGATAGTGGTCACATCCCGACCAGCTACGGCCATACGGGTTGGTTCCAGTACGATTACCTGACCAGCCCACTTGTCGGTATCGGATCCGTGCATGGCGCCGATCTGCAGGGCGAGTGAGTGACGTAGGATCACGCCATACCCTAGAGTCGCGTCACAATTGACGTTCGGGATTTCGACCAGTAGGTCTCGGTTGGCTGGATCAATGCGATTGACGCGCAGCACGTACGACGTTTCAGTGACACCTGGGCGCGGGTGCATCGTTTCTTGCGTGACGCTGATGATGCGGGCGAGAATGGCGGCGGATAGATCTTGTCCTCGGACATAGCGAGATGGGAACATGGTTTGGATTTGCATGAGATAACTCCTTATGAATCGAGCAGTTGATAAATCAGGTCTAAGGCGGCTTCGGGGCAGCGGGCTGGTGGCGTCTTGTCTTTGCCTATGCTGCAGGTGTAACGATTCCCTTCGCGCGTCAGGGTCACCAGATGGTTACCGGTAACCTCTATGTCAACGCTTGGGAATATCGCCATCACACTTTTTAGGCTTGACGCGGAGGAAAGGTAAACGTGGCGGTGTCCTGCGTAGTCAGTGAATTCGTTTGACTGAATGCGGTTCATTCTTGCTTCGCTTCCGTCTGGTGTGGTGTCTGGGTCAAGCATGGATAGTGCCATGGTTGCCATGATTTCAGCGGTGGACCAGGTTTCCATTGTGTGTGATTCCTTTGCCAGTTAGTGACTCCCTGGCAGATTAACTAAATGATCTGAACCCCGAAAATTGGCGATACTGCGCAGTTGTTGGCGCGTTTCTGATCGTGTTGCGCGTAGATGGATCTGATCTTTGTGTCGCGGGCACGGGTATCGATGCGGCTAAGTTGGTACTCCATGTAACGCGTGGTAGTTGTTTCGATCAACTCATCGGTGAAGCGGTCGTAAGCCAGATACCAGTGCGCAGGCGCTATCAGGTCTGTAACTGTCTTGCGCTCCAGCGTGTCGATGGTGGCGAGTGTTTCGGCCTTCGCTTTGATGTACCAACACATGGCGGCGCTGTCGAAAATCAATCGCAGTGTGTCGGCGCGGATGTCCTGGATACTGCGCACAATGATTTGCTGGGCGGTGGCTGGCTCGCTGATCACGGTGTAAAAAGCTGAGAACCCACGAACGATCTGATAGAAGACAGTGCTTACTTCGATATTGGCGTCATGGCATCCCGGATCCGGGCGATAAGTCATGTCGGTGACATCCAGATCGAAGCGTTCATAGTTGGTCGACTTGATGGCCTGGGGCAGTACTGCGATGATGCGCTGCAGCACTGCGCGGATATGCTTGCAGTAACGGCCTGGGTGATTCTCTTGATCCTTGCAGGTGCATTTGTGATCGCCATATCCCCAGTCGTTTGGCTCAAGATCAACCTGGTAACGCTGGCCTGAAGTCACTGCGCTATCGACGTAAAAGCGATTTTCTTTTGAAGGATGTGCGTGTGTTTGCATTTTATTTCCTTGCCGCGCGTGTGTGCTTGGCTTGGTAGTAATATTACTGCTAAACAGGTCACTTGTCAAGTACCAGTATTGGCGTTTGGCTGTGTGTGCGCTGATGTAGATCGTCTTCGCCTGGGGGTGGATCAGTGCTCAGCCTGGCGTCATTTCACCTGGTGGAAGGGCTCTTCCACCAACAGGGACAAAACAGTCTCATCACCCCACCACAGCGCCAGGCAGAAAAACGGCGAACAGAAGACCGGGACGAAGAGAGACGCGACGGCGACAGGGACAAAACAGTCTCATCACCCCACCACAGCGC
>Ga0118677_10004854_pt1 | contig 24082 bp, 28 predicted proteins | sample AliMusrvi5mmetaG_FD_86154 | JGI IMG/M metagenome (GOLD analysis project Ga0118677, IMG submission 86154)
AATTATAGCTTTTAATGCACTTAAATACTCTTGTCTTCTTTGTATCGTCACCTAAAGACTCTTCATAAACTTATTCATATCATTGTCATACTCTTCTTGATTGAAAAGAGTGGCTTTGTTACTTTTTACTTCTTCGACTGCCTGAGTGACTCGAGCAGCAGCTTCATTTTTACTGATTTGTAAAAATTTGTCATAGATACTATCTTCTGAATTGTTTACTATATCCTCGCTAAACTCTTGTCCATCATTTGAAATTTCATACTTTGTAATGAGACTTTCTTTAAGATTTTGAATTATATTTAAAACTGTTTCAAGTTTTGAATCTTCAACTTCCAATTTAATCGTTTGCATCGTAATCCTTTGCACTATATTCATAAGATTGTATCTAAATTCAGATAAAATTTTTAAATCGCTTACATGATAAGCAAACCGTCTTTAGGATAAAATTTCGTATGAATAAAACACAACATTTCTCATTTTTACTTCATCAGTTGAAGCTGTTTTTGAAGGTCGAACTTCTTTTTTTATTGATGTTAACCTTGGTTCGCGTTTACTTTTTTGTACGTTATGGCATGGATGCAAAATACAGTGCAACAGAGCTTTTTGATGCATTTTTTTTAGGTTTTCGTCTTGATGTAAGTGCTTTGGGCTACACCTTTGCTATGCCCGTACTTGTACTTTTTCTTTTGTGGATTTTTCGGCTTCGGTTTTTAAACACCCTTGTAAATAGCTTTTTTAAGTTTTACTTTTTTCTGATCTTTGTAATTCTTTCTGCACTTATTATGACAGATGTTGGCTACTTTTCATTTTTTGGCGATCACCTTACTTTGATGGTATTTGGTGTTTTTGATGATGATACAAAAGCACTTTTTGAGATAGCACAAAAAAATTACAACCTTTGGTTATATGGAATTTTTACAACCTTATATATTGGAGTTGGATACTACGCAATTCATAAATTTATAAAAGATACAAAAGATGTAAAACAAAAAGATTGGCATTTTTTTAAACAAAGTGGTTTCTTTGTAGCGCTTTTCTTGGTTGTGTTTTTAGCGGTGCGAGGTTCTATCGGGCTTTTTCCTTTGGCTGTGTATATTCCAGAAGTTTCAACCGATCCTGTGATAAATAAACTCCCGCAAAACGCTGTGCATGCAATGATAAAAGCTGAGGATCAGTACGAAAAAAGTAAAAGTGGTAATTATGACCTTATAAAGATGAGCGGTTACAGCGGCAAAATGCCAGAAGCTTTTAGAGTGCAAACGGGTAAAAAAGTGATCAATGAAAAAGATCTTTTATCAAATATCGTCTATGAAACACCTCATGATGCATACCTAGAAAAAAATCATCCAAATGTGGTGCTTCAAGTTGTGGAGAGTTTTGGGATGCCGATTTTGGCGTATCAAAGTGAGAGTTTTGACATTATGCGTGCTTTAAAAAAACATTTTGATGCAGATTATCTTTTCTCAAATTTTATCTCCACTTCAAATGGAACTATTGTCGATTTAGAACCTTTGATGCTTAACATCACAGCACGTCCAAACTCTACTCCTTTTGGACAAAGTAGCTATCTTAACACCTCTTTTTCTCAGGCAAGTGCAAAGGTATACCAAAAAGCCGGATATGAAACGATGTTTATCTATGGCGGAGATCTTTCTTGGAGAAATGTGGGAGCATTTTTCGCTCGCCAAGGGTTTGACCATGTGTATGGTAAAGCTAATATCATAGCAACACTGCATCTAGATGAGACAAAGGTCTCACACGATTGGGGTGTATATGATAAATATCTGCACCAGTTTGTGTTAGCAAAACTCAAAGAAGCAAAAAAACCGCTCTTGATCGTAGTAATGACTACAAATAATCATCCTCCATATAAGTTGGATGTGAATTATCCGAGTAAGAATTTGACATTTTCAGATGATCTGAAAAAACATCTTGTCGGCGATCTTGCTTTGAATCATCAAAGATTTCAGGATTATCAGTATGCGCTAGATATGGTTGGACAGTTTATGGATGCTATCAAATCTTCACCGCTTAAAGATAACACCGTTGTAGCCATTACGGGCGATAACAACACTGTTGAAGGCGCTATGCATTATGATGATTATTATACGCAAACGAAACGAATTCCTTTTTATCTCTATTTGCCACCTACTTTGAAGCATAAAATGGATGGAGCAGATATGAAAGTGGCAGGTTCAGATAAGGACATCTTCCCAACTCTGTATAATCTTACACTTTCAAATGCAAAATATACAGCCATAGGAACAAATCTTTTAGATAAGAGCAGACTTCACTGCGGATTTAATGATGAAGGAGTGCTTATTGCAAATGATGGTGGATTTAAAGCGACTCAGCCAAAAACTGCCTTGCAAAAAGAGTGTGACACGCAGTATAAAGCTGCTTTGGCAGTGACGGAATATCTAATAAAATCGCAAAAATAAAGGCAAAGTTTGAAAAAAATCTATAAGCGTTATTTACCCTATATCAAAGAGTACAAACTCCAGTATATTTATGTACTCATAGGCATCATTTTGACAGTTGTCGCAACAACGGCAACAGCACAGATTATGAAGCCTTTGATGGATGATATGTTTATTAAACGCGATGAGAGTATGCTCTATTTTATTCCACTTGGAATGCTTAGTATATATGTCATAAAAGCTTTAGGACGGTATGTACAATCAGTGTATATGGACTATATTGGGATGCATATTGTGAGCCGTTTTAGAGAGATTCTTTTAGAAAAGATCATCTCAATGGATATGAGTTTTTTATATCTCAATCGCAGTGGAGAGCTTATTTCAAGGGTTACAAATGATATCGGTCGGATTCAGTATTTTGTCTCAAATATGCTTCCTGAACTCTTTCGTGAGGGTATTACTGTTATCTCTCTCATCGGATATGTGATCTATTTGAATCCAAAACTTGCCTTTTACTCGCTTATATTGGTTCCTCTGATTATCTATCCTTTAATGGCAGTTACTAGAAAGCTGAAAAAGTATTCCCACCGTTCACAAGCGAAAAATGCCGATGTTATGACAAGACTGACAGAGGTTTTTAATAACAGCGAGATCATAAAAGCAAACGCAACAGAAGCGTATGAGATGAAGCGCTTTTCTTTGGAAAATTGGAACTTTTTTAAGATAAATATGAAGTCAGTGTATGTAGGTGAACTTGTCTCTCCTATCATGGAAGTCATAGGTGCTGGAGGGCTTGCAGCAGTTATCTTCGTAGGCGGACATGAAGTGTATAACAACCATATGACAGTCGGAGAGTTTACGGCATTTTTGACCGCTGTGGGGCTTGTATTTCAGCCCGTACGTCGTATCGGCTCTATCTACTCAAAGATCCAAGATGCAGTGGCTGCGAGTGAGAGAGTATTTGAAGTGCTCGATATTGATAATGCGATCAAAGATGGCGAATTAGTTTTAGAGGAAGATATCACTTCCATAGAGGGCTTACATGTAAGCCTTTCTTATGGAAATAAAGAGGCGCTTAAAGATATAAACTTTAGTGCAAAAGATGGGCAAAACATCGCACTTGTCGGCGATAGTGGAGGCGGAAAAAGTACACTTATAAACCTTATACTTCGTTTTTATGAGACATCAAGCGGAGAGATTCGCATCAATGGAAGAGATATCAAAGAGTACACGCAAAAATCGCTTCGTCATCATATCTCGCTGGTCTCTCAGCGTGTGTATATCTTTCAAGATTCACTTGCAGCAAATGTTGCATATGGTCAGGAGATAGAGCGAGAAAGAGTAGAGGAAGCGCTTCGTCTTGCTGATGCGTGGGAGTTCACTTCAAAGTTCGAAAACGGTATAGACACGATGATGGAAGAGTTTGGTGCAAACCTCTCAGGCGGTCAACGTCAGCGTATCGCCATTGCTCGTGCCATCTATAAACACGCCTCTTTATTACTTTTTGATGAAGCCACATCAGCACTTGATAATGAGAGTGAAAAACGGATACAAAACGCGCTTAAAAACTATGCAAAAGATAAGATCACCATTACCATCGCACATAGACTTAGCACCATCGAAGACGCAGATATGATTTTAGTATTTCAAGCGGGTCACATTGTAGCGAGTGGAACACATCAAGAATTATTGGAAAATTCGCAGAGCTATAAAAAGTTGGCGGGAAAGTTAGAAGCGTAAGTATTTTTAGTATGCACCTTTCCTAAAAAGCACTACAAAGAAGAGAAGGGTTACTTCCCTTCTGTTTCTTTTACGAGCATATCTTCACGAGGGTAAGTAAATGTTGCTTGTCTGAAAACAACTATTTTATCTATGATCTTGCCATCTTTATCTAAAGCGTATGCTTTGATAGTGATAGGGATAACAGTATCTTTTGTTTTATCATCTACGAGTTCGTCAGTTGTATGCAGTGTGACGATCTTTTTCTTTTTCACGTCAGGTGAAACTTCAAACGGACCTGTAGGTTGTTCAAGTTTGATTTTGCCTTCCATACCTTTTGGCGGGATGATATCAAAGAAAAATTTGTACTTTTGATCTTGAGTATTTTGCAACAGAAATATATATGAGTTTTTAACATCATATTTTCCATCAACAGTTTTTTCTACAGAGTAAAGACGAGTTTCTTTATTGATATTTAAAAGCATATGCTCTTTTTTACTTCCCATAACTCCGACGATGACCGCAAGCAATACCAAAATAACAGCATAACCAATGATCTTTGGTCTGAAGTATCTTGTTTTACCTTGATCATAGATCTCATGCTCACTTGACCAAACAACTAGACTCTCTTTTCCAAGATTTCCCATTACCGTTGTACATGCATCAACACACTCAAGACAGTTGATACATTCAAGTTGTAGACCTTTACGGATATCGATATGTGTAGGACAAACAGTTACACAACTTTCACACGCAGTACACTCAGCTGTTGGGTTTACTGCTAAAAGGTCTTTTTGTTTTGTAAACTGTTTTTCTTTGTCGTCATTATAGATGTCGCCTCCACGGTGAGGATTGTAGATGGCCATAACTGTATCGTCATCGTAAAGAACCGACTGGATTCTTGAGTATGGACAAACATAAACACAAAAGTTTTCTTTTAAGAAGATGATGTCATAGACTAAAAATGCGACGACACCAGCCAAAAAGCCAACAACGACCATGTGATCACTCGGATGTTGCATATAAACAAAAAAGTCTTCAGGCGGTACGAAAAACCACATAAAGTCAGCTGCTGCAAGAGTTGCAAGAACTATCCAGATGAGAACAGCGATCAACTTTTTGACTTTGTTTTCTGGTTTACTCATGTCAGGTTCTTGCTGTTTATTTTTGATACGTTTGCGAAGACCTAAGATTTTTGTTTCGATTAAGTCACGGTAGATAACGCGAAATACGGTTTGAGGACAGATCCATCCACAAAAAACACGTCCGCCAAGAACTGTAAGACCAAAGACGCCAAGGAACATAATCATCAGCAGAAATGGCATAAGATACATCTCTTGCATATCAAACTGTACAAATCCAAGATGAAGCTTGAGTTTGTCAAAACTTAGTAAAAATAGATGATTTCCATCCATCGTGATCCATGGAATCGAAAGAGAGATGATCGTTGCGATACCAAATCCAACGTATCTCATCATTCTCCAAGGGGTAGCTTTTTCTTTTTTTAAGGGCTTTTCAATAGTAGCCATTGTTTCTCCTTATTTGGTTGTTTGAGGGCAAGTGATTTTGTTTATCACCATTTCCTCGGCATTTACTGGTGTTTCGTGAACTGTGTAACCTGAAGCGAAATTTTTTAGCTCACGTGATTCTATGTAATCCTTCAAAGAACTGCGGCTTACATGTAAGACCCGAGCGATTTCGCTTACGGTTTTATTTGACTTTATAAGAGATAAAATCTCATTATGATATTGATCGAATTTTGATGATGATCGGCTCCCTTTAGGTCTACCTATAGACTTCTTTGAGTTATCCTGAAGAGTTTGTCGTAGCTCGTCGATAAGGCCTAAAACAAGCATTACATCACTCTCGCGGGTAATTATAACAGATTGTTTTACAAAGTGGACTTCATAAGAGTTCTTAAGAAGACAGCTAAACATCTGAACAGCATCTTCCATATTTGTACTCAAAACCCAAGTATCATAAACTAAAAGAGTCCCGCCTGCTCCATGTTTAAAGTATGAAGCAACTTCATCTCTTTCATCTAAGCGTTTGTTCTGAGATTTTTGGTCTATGAATTCTTCATCTACAACTATCCCTTTTTGATTAGCATATAAACTTATGAACTTTAGTTGTTCATATGCAGTTTCAAAATTTTTGTCTGAACGAATATAAGTGTGAACCATAATAGCGTTAAAACTCCTCTTGACTTTTAGTTTCATCGTCATTATAGTGTTTTTTGACGTATAAAGTCAATAAAAAAAATGTTTTTTTCGTCAAGATGAGTTCTTTATATTTTTGTTTGATATAATCGCATTTATGAATAGTCTGTTTATAGAATATAGAGACCCTTTGTTTGGGATCATCGTTTTTTTTGTTTTGGTCTTTGTGATCGCCTTGTTTAGCTACTGGTGGGGACGTTTTAAAACAAAAGATGATCACCAACATTTGGACAGATTTTTACGTCAGTTTAAAACAGCACCCTCCGAAACAGAGCTAAAAGAGCTACTGTCTTCTTCTAAAATATCATCCAAGTCTTGGCTTTTACTTGCGGATTCGTATTCTAAAAATGGTCAATATGAAAAAAGTATAGAGATCTATTATGGACTTTTGGCAAATAAGCAAGAAGATGTCAATAAAAAAGAGATTATGTTTTTACTTGGAAGAACCTACTTTAAAGCTGGTTTTTTAGAACGCAGCAAAAACGTTTTTTTGGAGATACTCAAAGCAAATCCAAGAACCCCGCAAGCTTTGCGCTACCTTCTTCTTATCTATGAGCATCTTCGAGATTATAAATCGGCGCTTAGTGTTTTAGAGCCTTTAGATGAACTTGGCGAAGATGTGAAAAGTGATAAGATCTATCTTGAAGCGATTTTACTCTTAAATGATTATACGATAGATGAAAATGAAAAAACGCAGAAACTTTTAGCTTTATATAAAGAGCATAGAAGATTAACTTACCTTATTTTTGAATATTTATTTAGAAAGCATCCAAAATTAGCATGGCAAAATCTCGACCAGTCTCAATGTGAAAGAGTGAGTGATCTCTTATGGAATCTTTCTCCTGATGCTATCGATTTTGATATAATTTCACAAAATGTCTATTTGCGTGAACTTTTCAGTGCAAAAGGTTTTGTCGCCTTAGAAAAAAGCAGTTCAGTCTTTGAGTTTGATCTTCTTATCAATCTTCGAAAAACTGATTATAAAGGTGCGACACTGAATTTTGAGTATATCTGCAAAGAGTGTAAGCAGATTTACCCTTTTGCGTTTCAGCGATGTCCCTCATGTCATGCGATAGATTCAGTGATGAGCGAACCGATTATCTCGAAGGAATACAGTGAAAACAATAACTCTTTTCAGTGATGGAAGTGCGCTTGGCAACCCTGGACCAGGCGGATATGGAGCTATCCTCCGTTATAACGACAAAGAACGGATCATAAGCGGCGGAGAGGCTCATACGACAAATAACCGTATGGAGCTTCTTGGCGTTATTGAAGGGCTTCGTGCACTGAAAGAGCCTTGTCAAGTCGAGGTAATCTCTGACTCTTCTTATGTAGTCAAAGGGATCAATGAATGGCTCGGCGGATGGATTGCAAGAGATTTTAAAAAGGTAAAAAATCCAGATTTGTGGACTGATTATCTTGAAGTCTCAAAACCGCATAAGATAAAAGCAACTTGGGTTCGTGGGCATAATGGACATGATGAAAATGAAAAATGTGATCTACTTGCAAAAGAGCAAGCGCAAAAGCAAAAAGATCAATTAAAATAAAGGAAGAGGGCACTATGGATTCTTTAGAGAAACAACTTGGGTATACATTTAAAAACAAACAGCTCCTTATCGAAGCGCTGACACATAAAAGCTATAAACAGCCCTACGATAATGAGCGTCTTGAATTTTTGGGAGATGCAGTTTTAGATCTCATCGTCGGTGAGTATCTGTACAAAAACTTTCCAACTTCAGATGAGGGAAAACTCTCTAAGATCCGCGCGTCACTTGTCAATGAAAACGGCTTCAATAAGCTTGCAAATGTACTTGGACTAGGAGAACATATCTTTTTGTCCAATGCTGAGGAAAACAATGAAGGGCGAACAAAACCTTCACTTTTATCCAATGCCTTTGAAGCGTTGATGGGCGCAATCTATCTTGAAGCAGGATTGCATAAAGTTCAAGAGATTATGATCTCTTTGCTTGAAGAAAATTATGAAGAGATCTCTCTTGATTCACTTTTTCGTGATTATAAAACAACACTTCAGGAACTCACACAAGCAAGATTTAGTGAAACTCCAGAGTATCGCCTTGTAGGCAGCAGCGGCCCTGATCATAAAAAAGAGTTTGAAGTCGCTGTTATCATCGAGGGTAAAGAGTATGCAAGAGCGCTGGGCAAAAGTAAAAAAGCCGCACAACAAGAAGCAGCATTTACTGCGATAGAGATTTTACAAAAGGAACATGTATGAACCGCTTTGGACAAAGATTTAGTTTCACAACTTTTGGAGAATCTCACGGAAAAGCGCTTGGTTGTGTCGTAGATGGTGTTCCTGCTGGACTTCTTATAGATGAAGCATTTATCCAAAGTGAACTCGATCGCCGGAAGCCGGGAAAAAGCAAGTTTGAAACAGCACGTAAAGAAGATGATAAAGTTGAAATCCTCAGCGGTATTTTTGAAGGTCTTTCAACTGGAACACCCATCGCGATGGTGATCTACAATACAGATCAAAAATCAAAAGACTACTCAAACATCAAAGATGTGTTTCGTCCTGGACATGCGGATTTTACTTACTTTCATAAATACGGTATTCGTGATTATCGAGGCGGCGGGCGTTCATCGGCAAGAGAAACAGCCGCTCGCGTTGCCGCTGGAGCTGTTGCAAAACTGATGCTCGCACAGCTTGGTGTTGAAATAGAGAGTGGAATTTGTGAGATCGATGGGATTAAAGCAGAAAATTTTGACTATGAATATGCAAAAGAAAGTATCATTTATGCTCTTGATGCTTCTGTTGAAGAGGCTCAAAAAGAAGCTGTACTCAAGGCAAAAGATGCTCATGATTCCGTCGGTGGTGTTTCTCGTGTTGTAATCAAAAATGCGCCGTTAGGCCTTGGCGAACCGATGTACTACAAAATGGATGCTGTCTTAGCAGACGCGATGATGGGCATCAATGCCGTCAAAGCCGTAGAGATCGGCGATGGCATTGTGAGCGCAACAAAAAAAGGTTCAGAGAATAATGACCAGATTCGTGCAAATGGATTTCTTAGCAATCATGCAGGCGGAATTTTAGGCGGTATCACAAATGGCGAAGATATTATTTTAAACGTCTATTTCAAACCGACACCATCAATCTTTCAAGAGCAACATACGCTTACATGTAACAATGAAGAGGTTGATTTTTCACTTAAAGGACGTCATGATCCATGTGTCGCAATCCGCGGAACTATCGTGTGTGAAGCGATGGCCGCAATCGTGGTCGCTGATATGGTTTTGCTTAATATGGGTAGAACGATGAGTGGCGTTAAAAATTACTATAAATAAGCTACTGCACAACCCTTACATATAAGGGTTTCTTTCTAAAATTCATCCGATATAAAGCAATATTTAGGCATAATGCAAAAATTTTAAAAATCGGCATACCCACTTTTGGTATGCTTTAATAGGATAATATTCGTGAATAGAATCGCATTGAAATACAATGATGAAATTGTTGACCTGCAGACTGCAAAAGTGCTTGGTATAGAGGGTGAGGCGATAGAACTAGATAACTCAAAAGAGTCATTAGAAGTTTTACGTCACTCGACGGCGCACTTAATGGCACAAGCTATCAAATCACTCTATCCTGACGCTGAGTTTTATGTCGGGCCGGTTGTAAAAGAGGGATTTTATTATGATTTTAAAACCTCTGCGACTATCGGAGAATCTGATCTTAAAACGATAGAAAAAGAGATGCTTAATCTTGCAAAGAAAAAAACAGAGATAGAAAAATATGATATCTCTATGGATGAAGCAAAAGTTAAATTTGCAAACGACCATTTGAAGCTTGAAGTTATGAAACGCATTCCAAGTGAGACGGTTTCTATCTATAAACAAGGTGATTTTGAAGATCTTTGCCGTGGACCTCACTTGCCAAATGTTGGATTTATCAGATACTTTAAACTGATGAAAATCGCTGGCGCATATCTTGGTGGAGACTCTAAAAATGAGGTGCTTACTCGTATTTACGGAATTGCATTTGCAGATAAAGAAGCACTCAAAAACTATCTTGATATGATGGCAGAAGCTGAAAAACGTGACCATAGAAAGATCGGTGCGGAGATGAAACTTTTCTCTTTTCGTGAAGAGGTAGGTTCTGGTTTTGCACTCTGGCTTCCTGCTGGCGCGCGTCTTAGAAGCCGTTTGGAGCAACTGCTCTTTAAGGCACACAGAAAACGTGGTTATGAGCCGGTTCGCGGACCTGAGATGCTTAAAAGTGATCTTTGGAAAGTTTCAGGACATTACCAAAACTACGGCGAAAATATGTACTTCACTCAGATAGAAGAGTCAGAAGACAAAAAAATCGAGTTTGGTATCAAACCGATGAACTGTGTCGGACATATTAAAGTATATGAAGAGGATCTTCGTTCATACCGCGATCTTCCTCTAAAATATTTTGAATATGGTGTTGTTCACCGTCATGAGATGACAGGTGCACTTCACGGGCTTTTTCGTGTTCGTGAATTTACTCAAGATGATGCGCATATTTTCTGTACAGCGGCACAAGTTGAAGAGCAAATTATAGAAGTTGTGGATTTTGTCGATAAAATTATGACAACTTTTAATTTTGATTATAAAATGATGATCTCTACAAAACCCGAAAAAGCCGTGGGCGATGATGCTGTGTGGGAAATATCTACACAGGCGCTAAAAAATGCGATGGACAAACACAGTCTTGCTTATGAGATAGATGAGGGCGGCGGAGCATTTTACGGACCAAAAATTGATATCAAGATAACCGATGCTATCGGGCGTGAGTGGCAGTGTGGAACTATCCAGTTAGACTTTAACTTGCCACAGAGATTTGAGCTTGAATATACAGGAGATGATAACGATAAAATTCAACCTGTTATGATTCATAGAGCAATTTTAGGTTCTTTTGAGCGTTTTGTTGGTATATTGACGGAACACTATGCTGGGGAGTTTCCAATGTTCGTCGCACCTACGCAGGTTGCGATCGTTCCAATTGCAGAAACTCATAACGCATATGCTAAAGAGTTGGCAGATAAACTGCTTGATATCGGTGCAGACAGTGAGATCTACAGTAAAAATGATAGTTTGAACAAACGTATCCGTACAGCTGAGAAGGCGCGTGTTCCTATGATAATCGTGTTAGGTGACGAAGAGGTCGCAAACAAAACGATTGCCATAAGAGACAGAAGAACGCGTGAACAATATAACCTAAGCGAAGCAGAATTTATTTCGCTTATACAAACTAAAATAAACGAGGTAAATTTTTGATCAAAAAACAAGACCGTGTCATAATGAATGACGATATCAGAGTTCCTGAAGTACGTTGTAACGTAGATGGTGGTGAGTCTTTAGGTATTATATCTACGGATGAAGCTATGGAAAAAGCGAATCAAATGGGACTTGATTTAGTTCTTATCGCTCCGACTGCTAAACCACCGGTCGCGAAAATTATGGACTACGGTAAGTTCAAATACCAAGAAGAGAAAAAACTCAAAGAACAGCGCAAAAACCAGACGAAGATCGATGTTAAAGAGATCAAACTTTCTGTAAAAATCGCTGAAAATGATATCTCTTACAAAGTAAAACATGCAAGAGAATTTTTAGCAGAGGGCAAACATGTGAAATTTCGCGTTTTCCTTCGCGGTCGTGAAATGGCGCATCCAGAAGCTGGTAAAGAAGTTTTACTTCGTGTATGGCCAATGCTTGAAGATGTAGCAACAATGGAAAAACCGCCTATTTTCGAAGGTCGTTATTATAATATGTACCTTCTCCCGATCAAATAGAAGGTAAAACTCTTTAAATAAAGCATAGGTTTTCCTATGCTTAACACTTCATTTTGTCAGAAATGGCGAAAAATCCCCTTTTACATGTATACTTCACTCTTTATTGGATAAAATGTTATAAAAACTGAGGTGAGTTATGATGAAATTTTTTAGAAGATCAGTTTATATTTTAGTGGCACTTTATACTTTAGCTGGCTTTTTTTTAGTCCCCTATCTTATCAAAACGAAAGTTATTGAAATCGCCAATGAAAAGATCAACGGGAAGCTTTCTATCGCAACAGCTAGCTTTAATCCATATACTTTTCGAGTAAAATTGGGCTCAGTAGAGCTTGATTCGACTGAGAAAAAGAAGATATTTTCACTTCGTGAGCTTAATGTCAATCTGCAAGTATTGGCTCTTTTAGATAAAACGATACATGTAAAAAGTGTAGAACTTCAAGAGCCTTTTTTAGATGTTGTATATGCAAAAGATAAAAAGCTTAATCTTCTCAACATTGCAAAACCTTCAAAAGATCAAAACAAAACTGCTTCAAAAAAAGATTTTCGTTTCATTCTTGATGATTTGGCAGTGACAGATGGAACAATCGCTTATGAAGATTATACAAAAACCTCTCCATATAAAATGGCTCTCAATAATCTAGAATTTAAGATCAAAAATATTGATACTGGAAAGAAGAGTACAAAAGTAGGCTCTTCTGTGTTGCAATTTGATTTTAATAATGGAGGTAGCTTTGAGCTTGTAAACAGTATAAAATCTATCTCTCCCTTTGTTGTTGATGGAACTCTAGATTTAAAATCAGTTACGCTCTACTCTGGATGGAAATATATAAAAGATATGCTCAATATCGAAATCGCAGATGGCAAACTTAGCACTTACGTCCAATATCATGTCGATCTCGATGAGCTCAAAAATCTAAAAATCGATAATAGTTCAGTGAGTCTTTCAGGGTTGAGAATAAAAGCTAAAAATAAACCATCAGATATTTTAAGTATCGCAACATTACAAGTGAATAAAATTAGCGCTTTACCCTTACAACAAGAGGTGCATGTAGAAGCTGTTATGATTAATGGAGTGGATCTTAAAGCGCAAAGACTCGCAGGCAATAAAATCGATTGGCAAGAGTATATAAAAGTCAATAAAACTTCAGATAAGCCTGAAGCAGAAGATAAAAATGAAACAAAACCGTGGAAGGTCACTCTCGATAAACTCGCTTTAGAGAGTTCGAAAATAATTCTTAACGACACTATGCTTACGCCATCACAGCTTATCGCTCTTGAAAATGTATCTTTACATGTAAGCGATCTCGTCCTTGGAAAAGATGGTTGGTTAAGTTACGATTTTCATACAGATCTAAATTATGAGACAGCTCTTGGAGCAAGTGGTAAAGTACAGCTAAAGCCGCTCAAACAGGAGGGTGAATTTTCCATCACAAACCTTACATCCAAATTTTTAAACCCATATATTGCAAAATATACTGCTCCCATCAAAGCTGATGGAGCTTTAAGTTTGAGTGGCTCGGAGAGTTTTAGCGCAGCTGAGGCAACATCCAAAACAAGTAAGCCAAAATTTCTACTCAAAAACTTTGATGTAAACAGCTCGGCTCTTGCTTTGACAGATACAAACATCAAGCCAAATCAAACGATAAAGCTTAACAATTTCCTCTTACATGTAAGCGATTTTGACTTGGATGCAAAAAGCTGGTTTAAGTATGATATCCGTACACATATCAATCAAACAGGCTCGATTAGCTTGGCTGGAAAACTTCAGCGTGAGCCACTCAGACAAGAAGGAGAGTTTGCTATAAACACGTTTGGATTAAAGTTTTTAAATCCATATATCAACCCTTACACCTATCTAAGCATAGAAGATGGTGCTTTAAGTGTCAATGGTAAAGAGAGTTTTAACAGCGTTTCAAAATCGCCGAAAATGAACGCGAAGGGGAACTTTGGACTTGAAAAAATAATATTGAAAGATAGCAGAGATCATACACTAATAACATCATTTAATAAACTTGATCTTGGATATACTTTTGATTATGCACCAAACAGGCTTTATATTGATAAAGTCCTTATAGATTCACTCTATGCAAACACAATGATTGATCAAAATAAAACGATCAACTTTGCAAAACTCATGAAACCCGCAAAAGTCGATCACAACATATCTATGGCCTCAAAACAAACAGCCAAAAAATCAGAACCGTTTCCGATAAAGATTATGGATATTACAGTGAAAAATGGGAGCGCAGATTTTATGGATCAATCTCTTTTTTATGTATTTAAAACACACATCCATGATCTTAATGGAAAAATTTATGGGGTTTCTTCTCAACCAAATGAGACAAGTAATATCGATCTTGACGGTGTTGTAGACCAATATGGTTCTGCAAAAATCCAAGGTTCCATCAATGCGGCAAATCCTAAAAAATATACAGATATGAATGTGAATTTTAGTAATTTAGCTCTCAATAACCTTACAGCCTACTCGGCAACATTTGCAGGGTATAAAATAGATGATGGCAAACTTTTTGTTAAGCTCGGATATAAAATAAATGATGGCAAACTTGATGCTGCAAATAGCGTTGTTATTAAGCATATTAAGCTTGGTGAAACCGTTAAAGATCCAAGTATTACTGTTTGGCCGCTTCGCCTCGCAGTTGCTCTTTTAGAAGATAGTGATGGCGTTATAGATATCGATCTGCCTATCAAAGGCGATCTTAATAATCCTGATTTTAGATATGGAGCGATGGTTTGGAAAGTTCTTGGTAATTTAGTCACAAAAGCCGTTACCGCCCCTTTTAGACTTTTAGGGTCAATGCTAGGATTTAACGGGGATAACTTACAATCGATAGATTTTGAGCCGGGTAAGACAGTTTTACTCCCTCCTGAGATTGAAAAGCTGGATAACATTACAAAAGCTTTGCAAAAACGTCTCAGTATATCTCTGAGTGTTGGAGTTACTTATGATACAAATACAGATAAAAAAGCGATTCAAACACAAAAATTGATCGACTTGATCGTGAAAAAAAGTGGTGCGACAAATGAGGAAGAGCGAAGAAATGCTTTAAATGCAGAGATGCTTGAGGGGATCTTTCTTAAAAACTCAACACGTGATAATTTAAACAATATAAAAAATATTTGCAAAATAGCTGAGATTGAAACCCCTATACAGACAGTTCATTACGTCGGTAATAAAAGGATAGAAGAAAAGAAGTTAAAATGGGAACTGGTGAGTTCACATACAGCACGGAGAACATTCATAACATTAAGCCTGAAACGTGGAGTAATGCCGGAAATGGTGGCAGCTATATCAAGCCACCGTAGTCGGAAGTCCTTTCAGAGGTATGTGAAGGTGACATCTGAAGAAAGTGTTAAAGCTGTCGGTCAGGTTTGGGAATAATTCAACAAATTATCAAATTTAAAATTCTAACGAAAACCTCCTTTTGTTTCAGTCATAAATGGATTATTAATTTGTAGCTTTTCAAAAAAATTAGTAATCAGGCTATGTCTGTATTGTTATAACACATGACTTAGAATGAGAAATAACTTATGGACTACAATACAAATAGAATAATGAAAATAAATTTAAATCAAATACTATAATTATTAGTAGCCATAGAATTAATATTCAGCAATTCTATCTACGCCATGTTTTTCCATAAATTCTTTTTCTTGTAAACTTCTTCTAAATGTGTCAATCCTATTTTTTGTATCTTCAATTGTATTCAATTCTTCATTTAAGTTATCCTCATATACTTTAATCATCATCATATCAAATTCTTTGCCTGTTAAATCTACCATTCTACGAGGTAATTTCCTTTTTCGTTTGGGAATGTAGGTATTTCTTTTTCTTTCAGGTTTGTAATCACTCACTTTCTTATTAACTATATTGCTGTAATCTTCAAAGGAAAATTTTTTTTCTTGCAAATATGAGTTTATTGTCGTAATACCATTAATGAAACGATATACCCCTTTTACAACTTCCTTATATTCTTTTTCAATTTTTTCTTTTCGGTAATCATTAACATCCATAATCCAAAGTTTGCCAAATTTATACCCCTTTCCCTCAATATATGAATATACATGTTTACAATTTGTACACTGATATTTTTCCTGTCCTTTACTATTTGGCGTAGTAGTATTGCATTTTGGACATGGGTGTGAATTTATTCTTGGCCTTGACATTTTATTCTACCTCATAATTAAAAAAAAACAAAAATAACAAATTTTTAAATATTTCACCACTAAAAATGAAATGGTGCTTTAAAATAAAGAACAAAATCAGTAAAGGTGGTTATATATTGCTGTACAAAATTTTAAATTTTTTATCCGTGATAGTATTTAGTTCAAATGAACTATTTGTCAGTGTTAAAAATAATTTTGTAAGGCAATGAAAAAAAAGAATTTAGAAGAGATAAGATGTGTCTTTCGTGAGGAAATAGCGCCGGTACTATTGTTATTACAAAAGCCTGTTCAAGAAGAACAGTGGTTCACGAGAGAACAGCTATTACAATTTTTGAATATCGGGAGCACCAAGTTATGGCAGCTTGTGAAAAATAATGAAATAAAACATTCCCGTGTAGGAAGATAATTACTATTTAAGCATGGTGATATAATGGAATATTTAAATTCAAAATAGATTTAAAAAAATGAAAAATTGGAAAAAATAAGTATGGCCATACTTTTAATATTATTTTAAACAAACGTAAGGAGTTCTTATGAACGAAATGCTTAAAGTCATTGTGCAGTATAACGATGACAAAGAAAAATTAGTGGCAGCACTATACGAGCCAAATGGCAACACTCATTTATATAGTGTTGCTAAGTTGTTGAAACATGAGCAATATGTCGACAAAATTGCACAATTCGTGCAAAAACTCGTAGTTGGGTACTGCGGAGCAAGGTATGGTGCAGAAAAATGGTATTATGACCCTGAACCATGTTATTACATGCAACACTATGATGCAGCGGAAGTATATGATATTGAATTTGAAAGGCTTTTCATTTCTTCGGCAAATACGGCAATGTGGCATTTGGAAAGTAAAGGTTTTTTTTATTTTGAACCGGCGGAACAGGAAGGTGGAGTATGAAAGAAGAAAATGAATTACCTCCATCCCCATTCGATGTAGATAAATTTAGTCTATTCGGTTGGGACGGTTACCATCCAGATGAAATGCTGGCAAAGTATATAAATGAATATCAGGCATTGGAGGACATCAACAAGAAACCTATCAGGATGCCAGATGCAAATGGTTGGGAACTCGAAGCAATTGCTTACGGGTTGAATAAGATAATGATGAACTGGTACAGGGATAGGGAACATGTAGTTCCTGATTACATGGACACCAGACCGTCTATTATTAAAGGCGCAGATTCGTATGCGGACAAAATTGGGCTACAAATTTTCAATCCCTATGGTATTGATGATTTTAAATCCTTCCAGGAAGAGCATGGTGATGAATGGGGTCTTATTTGGGAGAAAAATATGAATGGAGGTGCTGAATGAAGAAGCAAGAATTATTTTGTAGAGAAACCAAAAAAAAATATAATCATACCAAAAAAATTTGGCAAGATGTTATTTTGTGTGATGGAACAGGAAGGGACTGGTTTTAGGTATTTTGATAAACTACAAAAACCTATGTGTAAAAGGGGCAAAAATTTATGTGAAATGTTAATTGGTATTGTGCTGGAAAGAATGGAAGGTGCAGAATGAAACCACCAAAACCAGTAGCTGAAAATAATTTTTACAAATGGCAAGAATACCTGCCGTCAGCAGTAAAATTTTTCACCAGTTTAATTTACCGACCAGAAGATGAAGTATGGGACATCATTCGCAAGGAAGAATCAATGGACTGGGATAGCCGTTTTTTTACAGTCTTACTTCTAAGTTGGTATAGAGATGTTTGTAATAATAACTAATTTTACTCCGGGGGTAGGAAACTACCGTCCGGTATTTTTAACAACAAATAAATTGATGTGTAGAAATGAGAAAAAAGAATGTGGAACCCGGTGAAAAATGGGTTCCTTCAAAAATACCTGTAGAAATACAAGACTTAATGCCAGAAGGACATGTGTTTTTCTTTGCTGTAGTTGTTGATGCTCGAACCAAAGAACTTGGTTTATTAACAGATGGTCATTTTCGTTTACCGCAGGAATATATTAAACCCTTATTTGATTTAGCACAGCATGTTGAAGCAACGGAATAATTTAATGCCGGGCAACCATGCCCGGCTGTCTTTTTACGACCATTACACGGAATTCACAACTTTTATTGTAGCCGTATATACTAAACAGAAAATTGAAATTTTAAAAACAAACATATTGAGGTGTAGAAATGGAAGAAGAAAAATATCAGAGCGATTTACTGTTCCTTGAATGTGGTGCTTTATTATATGAAGCAAAAAATATACTAAAGGAAGTAAATTATGAAGATGTTAAAAAACAGGAATTTGTCAATACAATTTATCATAGAATAAGACAAATAGGATTTGATATTATACATTGGGGGCAAAACGAAGCGGATAAAAATAAAACAGAAAATTGAAATTTTTAAAACATTTTAAGGAAAAGCAATGAAAACAACATTTGAATCAGGTTTCATTATTTACGCTAATAATGAAGAAATTGCCGACAGACAAGTATATAACCGCCACTTCCATTATCTGGAAGATTTCTATGAAGTAATGGAAAAAGAGATTTACCCACACTTTCACGACTTTAATGATGTGAATGACTTGGACGAAAGTGCTGACGGGTTCATAACTGGCTGGGAGTGGCATATACATCGTAAGGATGATGTAAATAAACTGGATCATTTCCAAAAAGTATTGGTTTTTTGTTATGGCAATTTTACTGTTTTTTGTGGTACTGCTGCTGACATCGCTAAACGTTTTGTAAATGAAATAACAATTTAACGCCCGGATTCCATGTCCGGCAGTAATAAACGGCAATATATCATGGGAAACACAACTTTTTATATTGCCGTGAATACTAACAGAAAATTGAAATTTTAAACATAATATATTGAGGTGTATAAATGAGAACGGAAGATATATTTAATATGTCCGATGAAGAACGATTAATGTGGTTACGAACCAACGGTAATTTATCCGATGAAGAAATTTTGGAAATAAAAAACAGATGGAAGTATGAACGCCAGATTGAAAAATTAATTGAAATTCAAGATATTTTAGCTCTTGCTTGTAGAAATAATATCTGGGATGGAGATTTAAATGTCAAAAGAACTAAAAATACCTTACATGGATATAGAGGTGCTGCCTGTGGTGGATTTTTTGATATTCTTTATCAAGACGATATTCTTGTAATTCAAGAAGTTGTTCACGGATCTAAGTATGCTGTGGAAAAGATAAAAGCGATATTGATTGAAAATAAAATTGAAATCGAAGATTTTTCTTATGATAAAGCGTGGGAAGAAAGAGCCAGAAAAAACAAGGAATATGAGGCAAAAATAATAGAAAAAAGAGCTAAAAGGAAAGAAAATGAATTGATTAAAAGTGGTCTTAAAAATGTAAAACCACTCTTTTAATTCGTAATTGACTGGTCATGCCCCGCCATCTTCAGTCAAGGTTTAGTGTCTGTTTTTCTAACATTCAACCCCGAAACCACCGCCCCGGAAATATCATGTTCCCGTAATGCTACGACTGGTTGAATGGTACTACTGAACTAAACATGTGTAGGTAATTTTATTTACACCATAAATTAAATTAAGGGTAATTAAAAGTTTTTTGAAATACTGATAATAAACAATTTACAACCGGTGGTGAAGTTGCCGCCGGTTAATTTTCTTAATATTTTTAAAGGTCTTTATATGAATAAACCTGATTCTTTTTATGTCCCGGTTAACAGTTTAAACGCACTTTTACCGGAGAACCAACTGCTTATGTTTGCAGTATCGTTGAATATACGTGATAATTGGTTAGCAATAATTAGGACACCATATTATTACGTACCGGATGCTATTACAGAAAAAATTATGGATTTAGCTGAAAAACTTGAAGTTAAAGAAAATAGCCAAAAGTCTGGGTTTGAAACAGGCTCTGAAATGGATAACTTGTTTCCTGATAACCAGGTATTAATGTTTGCTGTAGCATTCGATTTTGTCGGGAAAAGAATGGTAGTCATCAGAGCGCCATATTTCATAATAACTGATGAAGCCGCTGGTAAGATTATTGAGCTAGCTGAAAAACTTGAATTGAGTTTTAATTCAATGGCAAGCTAATAAACGATTTACCCACAAATACAAAATTTGTGGTAATTATATTTTTTATAAATTCTGAAAATTTATTTCAAAAAAATTTTTTCAGCTTAACTATAACCGTAAAATTAAGTATCAAAAGTTATTTTTACTTAATAAATATATAAGTTAAGAAAAGAAATTGAATTCTGGGTAGCTGCGGAATTCCCGGGGTAGGGTTAGTGTCCTACCCTCCCCGGATATATTTAAGGGCACGTAAAAATAGGACACAATGGCAACTAAGCAACATACAAGAACATCTGATTTGAAGTCAGAGACCATCCAATGGGCTGGTTATACCAATTCATTTACTATGATCCCGAACCGGTATTGGGGTAAGAAATGGTATTTAACAAGGCCGCATTACAAAACTGTTTTCGATTATTTAATTTCCCAGGCAAAACACGAGAATAATAAAACTGACGAGCTTGCTGTCGGGCAGTGTTCTATTGGTACGGTTCAATTGTCAAAATTATTCGATATACCGCAGCCTACTATACACAGGATATTGCAGTATTTGCAGACTGAAGGTGAAATATCATTGAAGCCAACAAATAAATATACAATAGTAACTATAAATTATCTATTCACGAGTGAATTTCAGAATGAAAAAGTGAATAACAAAACTCAAAAAATGAATAACAAAAGTGTGGAAAGTGAATATCAAAACACAATTGGAACTACAGATGAATCAATAAGATACGAAAGTGAAGTAAAAAATATGAATAACAAAAACGAAAAAATGAATAACAAAACTCAAAAAATGAATACACCTATAGATACTATAGATATTATAGATAGTAATTTAACTGAAAATAAATTTTCAGTGAACGAAACAAAATTCAATAAAACAGATATGAGTTCAAAACCAAAGCAAACTGAACCAAAGCAAACAAAAACTAAAGTAACACCTCTGTTCGATGAGATAATAGACATTGGTAATATAGTTGTTCCATTGCCCGAAGAACCAAAGCCAAAGAAACCTAATGTTCCAATGATATTACTTAATATCTGGTCAGAAGAATATATGTTAAATAGAAATATGCAGTTTCCGGTTGTTTTTGGTAGGGATGTTAAGGGCTGTAAGAACTTATTAGAGAATTATTACTTACAGGAGCCGGGTGCTGACTTGGAACAAACAAAAGAACACTTCCGTAGTTGGTTCAAGCTGGTACTAAATATCAAAGACCAGTTCATTTACAAAAAGGCCGCACCGCAGTTTATTTATTCTGAACTTCCACAGATAAATACTATTCTGAACGGGGCCTTGCCGAAAAAGCAAAAAACTAACTCATCTTTAGGCAACGAGCCTACAGCACCGGACTATAATTACAGAATTAAATAAAAAATACAAGGAACAAGCATTATGAATTTATCAGAATTAAACCAGTACAAAAGAGCCTTTAATGCAGAAGGCCTAACCGAAGAGCAGATATTTAGCAAAATTGCATTTCAGTTAAAGCCGACATTTAAAACTAACGACGAGAACCGGAACTCGTACCAGAATTTGATTTATTACTTTACCGACGACAAACGGTTCGATGGAGACCTCGATAAGGGACTTTTATTAATAGGCGGCTATAGAAGTGGGAAAAGCCTTGCTATGGAAATTTGTCAATTGTTTTCAGCTACGAAAGGTAGATACATTCTCAACTTCGATACTGTTGATGTAAACGCACTATTTCAGAAACACGGTTATGATTTTTTGTCAATTGTTGACCCTGCTACCGAGGTTTACCTTGATGACCTCGGTGCCGATTATGGCCGTGTGAACTCGTTCGGAACTATAGATGACCCGATAACAATTTTACTTTACAAGCGGGAAAAAAGGTTTGGTAAAGACGGCACTAAGACACATGCTTCCTCAAATTTGGATGTGAAGCTATTACAAGAGCGGTTCCCGGACAAGATATTTGAACGCATACTTGAAATGTTCAATATCATTTCTTTCGATGTTAACCCGAACAAACGGAAATGACAATGCTAATTCTTACCATTGAACGAAGTTTGCAGGCCTAATAAAGTATAGCTAAATGCTGTTTTCGTTCAATGGTGAGGGGCCTGTAAGGGTTACGGTAGAATGAAGAACATTACCTGCACAGGGTATTTCTAAAGTAAATGTAGCAGATGAAAAACAGATTTACATGAAAAAATAAACGACTGATAACATGATATTTATATTTATTTACTATTAATTGGAGACAAAAATGACCACACTATATACAATCGGATTCACCCATAAAAGTGCTGAGACTTTCTTTAACCTGCTTCTTAATTCAGGCGTAAAGAAAATAATAGACATTCGTATTCATAATACATCACAATTGGCAGGGTTCGCAAAAGGGACTGACCTCTCATATTTAGCTAAAGTACATGGCATGAGGTACGAACATCATTTGGAATTCGCACCGAGTAAAGAACTATTTACAATGTGGCGTGCTAAGAAATTAACCTGGGCACAGTATGAAGAGGCTTATTTGAATTTGCTTGAAAGCAGAAATGTAGTTAAAAACATTGATATTGAAGGTTTGAACATGGCTTGCTTGTTATGTAGTGAGCATAAGCCGGAGAGTTGCCACCGGCGGTTGCTTGCGGAATACTTACAGAAAGCTATTGGCGGGATTGATATTGTGCATTTAATTTAGAAATTTTAATTTATTGATTTTTTAATATTACTCAATTGGAGTAAACATGGGTTATAGTTATGATAATTATCCATTCAATGGAATGGATGAGGACGAATATGAATTTTACCGGCAAGAGCAGCTATTAGAAGAATTGCATTGGGCAGAACACGAACAAGAATTGGAATGCAAAGACCAGGCTGAAAAGGATGATGATAGTGGTGAACAGGACTGTGAGGTGGAAAAAATAAACAGTGTGATAAATTCTGTTATGAATGATATAAATACAGATACCGGAACTGATAAGTAAAGGTAGGGTTCACACGGTTTATGAACATGATATGATAGTACCTCAGCCGAATAACATACGGGCTGAGGTATTATTAAAATTTTCGTTTCTATAAATTTCATTTAACAGAAAATTTTATAGTATTAATTTCCCTGTAAAAACTGTTATTACAGACGTGAGAAGTCATTGAAACATAGTTATAGTCAAGTTAAACAAATTCTCTCAAGAACACATTTGCCGAGTTCAAAATTGAAATGATTTTTAGCAAATTAAATCAAAAATATCCAAATACTGTGGCGACGCAAGTTTTTTCCCGGATAGAGACCAGATATAAAACATATCTCATGGCTTTAATATCCGGAAATTCCGGCACTAAAAATCGAAATTTTGGTTGAAATTTGTTTTTCTCATATCTAAGATTCTAATTCATTAGTCTAATAGAAACACCAATGTGTTCCGGTTATTACATTCCTTCCGAAATGCTTCTTTTAACCAATTAAACTCTGTATTTTCAATACTGTTTAAAATTTCCATGCACTTTTCAAAATTTCCCAAATTTCTATGAATTTCAGCAATAGTAATTTTAAGGCTATCATTTTCTTTTGTAGTTCTTCTTAGAAACAAGTTGTTAAAATCAGTATATTCGGGTTTATTCGATTCTGATAAATTATATTCATTATTCGTTGTAAAATCAATTTCATTTTTTGTATCATTGATTACTTTTTGATAAGCGTCACTTTCTTCAACAAGTATATTCAATAAATTATTGATATTTTCATACCA